>Ga0172367_10000867_pt1 | contig 45508 bp, 43 predicted proteins | sample Lak10m_FD_114542 | JGI IMG/M metagenome (GOLD analysis project Ga0172367, IMG submission 114542) | Freshwater microbial communities from Kabuno Bay, South-Kivu, Congo - kab_022012_10m | ecosystem: Environmental > Aquatic > Freshwater > Lake | place: Democratic Republic of the Congo: South-Kivu...
ACGTTTTATTTGCATCTGAAAGAGACTGAATTCCGCTTTAACCATAGGGCTGTTAATATGTACCTTGAAATACTCAAATTATTAAGAAATAAACCGCTTTAGCTTCCTAAGACCCAATTAAAAATATTGAACATTTATATTTTATTTAAATAACCAGCAACTGGTTATCTATTAACAGTTGACATAATTAGCTAGCTAACTATAATGCACCTTATTATGTTTCAGTTAAAAGACTTACCAGACGCGAAAGTCCTAAAAAAGTTTGCAGATCGATATCCGCAGGCTGATGTGGATTCTGTTATCCAGTTTCTCAACATTCTCCGCATAGGCTCTGACATCTCTGAAGCGCTGGATGGCTTTCTTGCACAGCATGGGCTACTGCAGGGCCGTTGGTGGGTGTTGATATTGCTGATGCGGGAAGACGATCTAACATCCACACCCTCAGAACTTGCAAAAAAAGCAGGTGTAAGCAGAGCGACCATGACAGGTCTGATTGATGGCCTGGAAAAAGAAAGCCTGATCACCAGATTAACAGACAAGGCAGATCGTCGAAAATATGCAATCAAGCTTACGTCGGCAGGACAAGCAAAGCTGGATGAAATCATGCCCGATTACTACAGGCGAGTAAAAACATTAATGGCGAACATTCCAGCCCAGCATCGTGAAACACTGCTCTCGCAAATGATGTTACTGAAAGAAAATTGCCACGTATTTAAATAACAGCATTTATTTAGAGTTAACTGACAGAACACACCCTCTATCAAATCAATTAAATATACTTAACAGGAGCAACCATGAACAATTTATTAACCGGCTCAATTATCGCAGCCACACTGACATTAGGCATCAGCAACAACGCAATGGCCGATGAAAGCAAATTAAAAGCCATCGTTGAATCAGCCAACACGGCATGGAACCAGGCGCTCAATAGCGGCAACACCAAAGCACTATCCGCACTGTACGCAGAAAATGCAACCTTATCACCAGGTAATGGAAGAACGCTGACAGGTCGTAGCGAAATCGAAGACCTGTTCAAAGGTTTTGTTGCTAATGGCGTGCATAACCACACATTAGAAATCATCGAAGTAGGCGGCAATGACAAATGGATTTACCAGGTTTCAAAATGGCAGGCTAACGGTGCTGCTACTGACGGTAAAACACCCTCATTTGGCGGAATTACAACAAGCGTGCTGGAACTGAGCGCAGATGGCAAATGGCTAGCCCGCTCTCATGTCTGGAATGCTGGAAACTAAATTCTCATGTAGAAACAGCTAGCAGGCTGAAAACAACCAGCTTGCTAGGTTCTACTTTGCGCTATATCCATATAGCCAGCAGCACACAATAAAAAAACAAAATTAGGATAATTAATCTACTTCAGCAATTCTGTAAGTATTGTTACCAGCCTGCTTAGCTTGATACATCGCAGCATCAGCACGCTTCATAATCAACTCCATGTCTTTACCATGCTCCGGATACAAAGCGACACCAAGACTGCCAGACACTCTGACCTCATGCTTATTCAAAACAAAAGGCTCACTTAATATATCGAGAATCTTGTTAGCCAACGTTGTGACATCCACGACAGTATCCACTTCTGAAACGAGAATGGCAAACTCGTCACCACCAAATCTGGAAACCGTATCTACTTCACGTACCAACGAAGTCAATCTCTGGGCCACCAAGATGAGTAACTGATCGCCTGCCTGATGTCCAAGCTTATCGTTCACCGACTTAAATTTATCTAAATCAAGATAAATAACTGCAAACTTAGATTGATGCCGATTCGCAAACGCCAACATCTGGGTGAATCGGTCACAAAATAAAAGACGATTGGGCAGATTGGTTAAATAATCATGCTGCGCCTGATGCACAACGGCATCATGCGTAGATTTTTCCAATGTAATGTCAGAGAAAATAGCGACCCGATTCACCACTTTATTATACGCATCATTGATCGTGTAGATTGACAACCTCTCAAGATAAACCGAACCATCTTTGCGGCGATTCCATAATTCGCCCTGCCAATGCCCCAACTCGATCAGCGTTTTCCACATACCGGAATAGAACTCAGTCTGCTGCCTACCGGAAGAAAGTAAACGCGGATTCCTGCCAATCACCTCTTCCGCAGTATATCCAGTGATATCGGTAAAGGCTGAATTAACAGAAAGGATACAATTATCAGCATCGACGATCATCACGCCGTCATGGCTTACTTCGAATGCCTTAGCGTGCTGCGCATTTCTTCGTGCAGCATGCGCCTCTGCAGTAGAGATGATAGCAAGTCCCGTGCCGACGGTTGCCAGCAGCATGGCGAACACCCAAAAATTGGATAATCCGTAATGCACAAAATCATCAGAAAAGATTCCGATTCCAAGGTATCCACTTGCAAGCGCCTGCACAAGAAAAAGTAACTGTATGAGTGCTACATTCCTTCTGCCGGTGCGTAAACCTGACCAGGCAAGCACCGGAAAAAGCCATGCCAATCCGGCAGAGACATCAGTAAGACCAAAGGGAGACCAGCCCAAAAAAACCATTTGCCCAACCAAAACCGAGCTCAGCCACAGTGCAGCAATCTCGCCAAGGCTAGCCGCATGCCTGATTAAAGGACTTTTTCGCGTAAAAATGAGAATCAATGGTGTAAAAAAAGCGATGCCTAAGACATCAGCACTCCACCAACGCCACATGACACCAGGCAAGACATCTGCACTTAGTCCTCCTGATGCAAGTAGGCTAAGCGGCCCAATGACAGCACTGACAACAGAAGGCAAAAAACCACCTAACGCAATCATGGTGAATAAGTCGCCAAGGCGGTTTAATTCCAAATCAACTTTAGAAAAACGTTTGACGAGTAAAAACCCGAGATAAGTCTCCAAGGTATTGCCTACTGCCGAGCCTATACCAAATATTAACGACGCGCCAGTGAGTAATCCAGTTAGACAGGCTGCCAAAAATACTGCCGGTAAATATCGCACACCGCCTAGCAATAATGCAGCCAAGGCTATACCGCCCGATGGCCAGAGAATTGTCACACTGCTATTAATGACACCGAACACCAGCACCACTTTGGCCGCAACAACATAGCCAATTAACAAGGCTAACGATTTAATTAAGAATGACATGTGCAATTATCAGATATAACCGACTCATGGCTACATTCAACTCCCAAATCCAGATCACGTCAACCAAATAGCCATTTTAAACTCAAGGTTATTAAACAAAGTCTTGCCATGTTGCAAAAAAGTCTTTATTAAGGCCACCAGGGATGGGATAGCAAATTGTAATTACTTTAAAATAATTCTGATTTAAGGATTGAATCGGCCAAAATCATCATTTAACACCATGATGATTTTTTAATTGACAGGAACCGTTCAAAAATAACAGGCAAAAAAATGGCTTACATTACTGTAAGCCATTGAATATGGAGGCGCGAACCAGAGTCGAACTGGTCTAAACGGCTTTGCAGGCCGCGGCATAACCGCTTTGCTATCGCGCCATATGTTTTGGTATTTTATGCCAAAACTGTAATAATTGGTGATTCACAAAATACTCTACTTGAAACTAAAACGGCGAAAGCATAAATGCATTCGCCGTTTTATAAATGTGGAGCGGGAAACGAGGTTCGAACTCGCGACCTCAACCTTGGCAAGGTTGCGCTCTACCAGCTGAGCTATTCCCGCGTTGTCATTAAGATGTGTCATCGTTAAGACAGGCGCCATTATAGAGATTTTGCGCATATCGTCAAGCAAAAGTGACGTAATTTTTTATATTTATTTACGCATTAATTTTGGCAATGCGGCACGCAAATAATAAGCCATTGATAGCAATGTTAAAAATGCTGCAATCACGATTAATACATGACCTGCATCTTTAGTTCTAAAGATACCCAGTGAGCCAAGATTCACATCATCCCAATACAGCAACAACAGAATCGCCAACATCTGCGCTGCAGTTTTTACTTTACCAATCATTGCGACACCAACACTGCTGCGCTGACCTTCACCTGCCATCCACTCACGCAAAGCACTGATTGCAATTTCACGACCGATGATAATGAGAGACACGATTGCCCCCACACGGCCGAACTCAACTAACACAATCAATGCCGCAGCCACCATCAGTTTATCAGCAACCGGATCCAGGAATGCACCAAAAGCTGAAGTCTGCTTTAGATAGCGCGCCAAATAGCCATCCAGCCAATCTGTAAAAGCCGCCAGTAAAAAAACGGCTGTCGCAAAGACATTCACTGTGTGAGAAGGCATCGCACCCAGCGTATGTAGATTCTCTGGCCAATAGAAAGCACCTACAAAAATAGGAATCAGCAGGATACGCAGCCAAGTGAGCATGGTGGGGATATTGCAGGTCATTTAAAACACTCGCTTCCAATTAGATTGATCAATGCAGCTCTCCATATATTTTCTCCGCCAAACTCCGACTGACACCTTCCACATTGGCAATTTCATCAATACTAGCACTTTTCACCCCATCCAGACCACCAAAGCGCGTCAACAGTGCCTTACGGCGTTTGGCACCCACCCCTTCGATATCCTCCAGACTGGAGTGCAGCCTTGCCTTGGCACGCTTTGCCCGATGTCCAGTAATGGCAAAGCGATGCGCCTCGTCTCGTATCTGCTGTAGCAAATGCAAGCCTTTATTGTCTTTTTCCAGATTGAGCATCTCACCTGTATCGGAAAAAATCATGGTTTCCAGACCGGGTTTGCGCTCTTCACCTTTGGCGATACCTACCAGCAAAATATCATCCAAGCCGACTTCCGCCATGACTTCAACCGCCACACCCAGCTGGCCTTTGCCGCCATCAATAAACACTAGGTCTGGTCGCACACCCTCTCCAGCTGCTACTTTTTTGTACCGGCGCATAAGTACGTCACGCATGGCGGCGTAATCATCACCTGGTGTAATCCCTGTAATGTTATAACGGCGATATTCGCTGTTTTGCATATCGCCACGGTCAAACACCACACAACTGGCAACGGTTGCTTCACCCATGGTATGGCTGATATCGAAACATTCGATACGTTCAGTTGAATCTGGCAGATGCAAGGCTTCGCGTAGCGCAGTTAATTTGGCCGCCTGATTTGCCGAGGTGGCTGCACGCTGACTCAATGCCAATTCAGCATTGGTCTGCGCCATTTTGAGCCACACACGTTTATCGCCAATTGGATTGGTGTTGATTTTAATCTTGCGGCCAGCCTGCTCACTCAGCGCTTCTTCCAGTACCAAAGTCTCTATCTTGATGCCGGTTACGATTAAAGGCGGTGTATTCTGTGCGACATAATGCTGAGCCAAAAATGCTTCGACACTATTTTCCAAAGTCTCGCCATCTGAATTTTTTGGCATAAAGCTTCTATCACCAAGATGACGGCCGCCGCGTATCATCACCAGATTGATGCAATGCTGCCCTTCCAGCCCTGCACAGGCAATGACATCAGCATCTGAAACATTAAAATCACTGACAAACTGCTTGGCTTGCACCTGACGCAGCGCCTGAATACGATCACGGAACGCCGCTGCAAGCTCATACTCCTGCCTGGTCGCCGCTTTATTCATCTGCTCGCCAAGCTCATCCATGACTTCAGTTGTTTTCCCCTGCAGGAACAACGCAGCCTGGTGCACATCGTTTCTATAATCATCTGCATTGATTAGCCCTACACACGGCGCTGTACAACGCTCGATCTGATGCTGCAGACATGGGCGGCTACGGTTGGAAAACACGGTGTTCTCACAAGTACGCAGCTTGAATACTTTCTGTAGCAGTTGAATGCTCTCCCTGACCGCCACTGCATTGGGAAATGGGCCAAAATACTGGTTACCTTTGCGCTGCGTGCCGCGATGGAAAGCCAATCGCGAAAACTCATCTCCGGTCAATGTGATATAAGGATAGGTTTTATCATCACGAAACAGTACGTTGTAGCGCGGCATCAAGCCTTTGATGAGGTTGCTTTCCAGCAGCAAGGCCTCTGCTTCACTGCGCGTGACTGTGGTCTCGATTCTGACAATATTACTTACCATCATACGCGTACGCGGGCTAGGCAAGTTTTTATTGAAATAAGAGGAAACGCGCTTTTTGAGGTCTTTAGCCTTACCTACATAAATCACCTCATCCGTGGCGTTGATCATGCGATAAACACCAGGTAGGTTAGGCAGGTTCTTCAAGATGGGTTTGGGGTCGAACATATGACTACTTTAATAACGTTGCACTCAAGATTTTTTTACAATCATTCGGACCAATGTCTTCCACACACTGCTTTTCAGTAATATATCGCAGCCCCAGCAACCCTTTCAGCAGTACAAACGCCTTACGTAACTCGGGGTCAAGACTTTCCGGTAAAGTTTTACCCTCGATGATTGCTAACACTTGAGTGTCCTGGGTGACATCAAAACCACACAGCTTTCCCAGACGCACTATCTGCTTATCCAGCTCCGCCAACTCATGATCAAAATGCTGCATTCCACTCATATCGTCTCAAATCCAACTAACCCCAAGATTATTCTGCTAACAAATCAGACCATCGACGCAGTCTATTCATCCAGCAGTTCACCACCAATCGCCCAATCTTCATAAGCAACCTCTTCAAAAGTGATGTAGGTATATGATTTAGGCTTATTTGCAACGCGCTCAAGCGTCTCAGTGAACTCCTTAGCAATCTGTGCCTTTTGTTCACGTGTTACCTCTCCTGCTAGTTTGATATTGACGTATGGCATATTTAAGTCTCCTTTAATGTGACAAAATCAAAAACGGCACCGATTGTGTTGCGCAAGCAATGTGCAGACTGTTATCTATGCATGTTCGCTTAATGGTGATGCTTATTCAGGCTAACCTGTCCACGCAAGGTGGTTACAATGTCGCGCACAAGGTTCATGGTAAACGTGAGTAACAGTATGGAAATGAATAACGACAGAATCGGGTCAATGAGCATCCAGCCCGTAAAGTAAATCACGACGCCGGCTGCAACTGCGGCGATTGAACCTAACAAATCGCCAACCACATGCAAGAATGCCGCGCGGTTGTTCAAACTTTCACCATGATGCTCTGCCTGGTGATGCAACTGCTTGGCCACGATCAGATTAACGATCAAACCCAAAACGGCGATAATCGTCAGCCCCAACCCCTGCACATGATGCGGGTGCTTGAAGCGGTCGAGCGCTTCAATGACAACGTAAGCAATCACCAGCAGCATCGTGGCTGCATTCACTATCGACACGGTGAGTTCGGCATAACTTATACCTGACGCATGGCGAGCAATATCAGGACGCTTAGCCATACGGCCCGCCATCCAAGCCAACCCCAGCGCAGCAACATCAGAGAACATGTGCCCAGCGTCGCTTAAAAGCGCCAGTGAGCCTGTATACCAACTACCTACAGCCTCAACGACAGCGAATATAAAAATCAGTAAAAAGGGAATCAGATAATGATCGTGATCATCGTCATGATCGCCATGTGCGTGTTGATGTGATGTACTCATAGGTGAAATGCTAACCGAAAACAGGATTCTAACAGCGCGTAATGAAAAATTTAAATTGATGGTCGATGAAAGTTATAATGTCACCATAATTTTTTTAGTCTATTGATATGCTCAGTTATCGTCATGCCTTCCATGCAGGCAACCATGCCGACGTCTTAAAACATTACGTATTGAGTGTGGTACTCGACCACACCATACAAAAGGACAAGCCATTCTGGTATATCGACACACATGCCGGCGCAGGCATGTACAGCTTATCTGAAGGGTATGCAACACAAAATGCGGAGTTTGAAGAAGGCATCAGCAAACTGCTATCTACCAAAGAATTACCTGAGTCGCTGGCTGACTATGTCACACTGATTCAGTCGTTCAATGCCGGCAAACTCACCTTTTATCCAGGCTCCCCAATGGTTGCAGAACATTATCTGCGAGCTGATGACAGGATGCGATTATTCGAACTGCACCCGAACGATTACAAACTGCTGGTAGAAAACTTCAGCAGATATGGCAAACAGGTAAAAATAGAGATGCAAAACGGCTTCAACGCCATCAAGGCCTGCCTGCCGCCGCCAACACGCCGCGCAGTAGTACTGATTGACCCGCCATACGAAGACAAGCAGGACTACCAGCATGTCATGGATATGATGAGAGACAACCTGAAACGTTTTGCAACTGGCACCTATATCGTATGGTACCCAATATTGCAGCGTCCAGAACCTGAAGAGATGATAGAAAACTTATTGCAACTTGGCATGTCAGATTGGCTGCATGTGGCGATGAGTATCCATGCACCTTCCAGTGAAGGCTTTGGCATGCACGGAAGTGGGCTGTTTATCATCAACCCACCCTGGACATTACCAAAAACACTGACAGAATCCATGCCTGTGTTAACACAGTTGCTAGCCTTGGACGATCAGGCAAGTTACACACTGGATTACCAGATTGCTTAATAGAAACGACATATGTTACTGATACAATAACGCCGATATTTTTTTAATAAATAAAAAGGTTAATACAATGCAACAAAAAAAGAACTCCTCTACGACTGAATACAAACAAAATAACATTATGACCAACATCCTGTTCGGCAGCCGCTGGCTACAACTGCCGCTGTACTTGGGCCTGATTGTTGCGCAAGCGGTTTATGTGTTTTTCTTTGGCGTTGAGTTAGTGCATTTGGTCTCCACCGCCAACACCATCAAAGAAGCGGACATCATGCTGATTGTGCTGGGTTTAATTGACGTAGTGATGATTTCAAACCTGCTGATCATGGTAATCGTCGGCGGTTATGAAACCTTCGTTTCACGCCTGAACCTCGAGGGGCATCCAGATGAGCCTGATTGGCTTTCACACGTAAATGCCAACTTGCTGAAAGTGAAACTGGCTACTGCCATCATCGGCATTTCATCCATTCACCTGCTAAAGACTTTTATCAATGCAGAAAACCTATCCGATAAAGTGCTGATCTGGCAAACCGTGATTCACATGACTTTTGTGTTTTCAGCAATCGCTATTGCCTACATCGACAAGCTGATGTCGCACTCATCCGCTCCTGCACAGAACAGTCAACACTAACAAGTTACCCCGCACCAAGCTGTCAATAAAGCAGCGTCACGGTAGGCGCTGAGGTTTGCACATAGACGACTGAAAACGAATGAACCGCGATGGTTTTTTCGTTTTCAGTTTCCACACTGACTCGCCAATCTCCCTCTGCAAGATTCTGCTTATAGGTATAGCCCCTAAAGCCATTGTAGCGCCCGCCTGACAAACCAAAACCAATGTGTGATTGCGTTTGCCAGCCCTGCTTTTTATCGTAATGTTCCCAGCGATGATATAGCTTTGTCTTCAACCCCGAAGGCGCAAACACAGAAGAGAAACAATAAACACGCTGTCCTTGGGTCACTTCCAGCGCATCACTGGCTTTACGCCAGAACACCCACCAAGGCGAGGCTTGCTGGGTCAACTGATAATCATTACCTACCTTATTGAGCGCATAGGCAATGGCCACATCACGCTTCACCAGTGGCACCGGCGGAATCATATCAATCGCATAAGCGAACATCAGTACTGCGGCAATGATGCCTACCGGTTTGATACTGCCGAAATGATTGGGTGTTTTTTTATAAAGCCAATAAGCAAGGCCTGCACCCATCAATGTGCTGAGGTAAAACCATATTGAATGGATGCTCCCAAGCAGAAAAGGCAAGGCAAAGTTAAACAGTAACATGGCACACAAACCAAACATTGCCCAACTGAGCGTAAAGCGTTTGTATTCACTTTCGAGAAACTCATTCGCTACCAGAAGCACCCCTAAAGCCAATGACATGAACCAAGCCAGCCAATGACTGGAGCTTTTGAAGTAAAGAATAAATAAAGCACTGAACAAGCTCCCAAACAGGAATTGCAGGAGGAAATAAGGCAGTCGCGGCGTGTACAGACGTTTAAAAACCGCGATGACGCTTCCATGCTGTGCTTCTGTATCTGCAGGGCGACCAATCAGGTAAAGAATAACCGCAGCACTGATTAAATAGCCTGTGAAGATGAAGAGATCTAATGAGGTGACGTTGCGACCAATCGTCAGCGCATCCCACAAAAAACCGCCAAAAAAGAAAATGGCAGGAAAGTAATCGGCAAGCTTACGCGCATGATGCGTCAAAGTCTGCGCCCATGCCATTTGTTTTAGTTGACTGATCACGCGGATGTTAGAGAGTAATTAGGACTTAAACGAAATGTCCAAGCACATAGCCAATGATGATACCGACAATCAGTGCAATGGTAAGCCCTCGGTAAGTCAGTACATCTTTGCTGTAGCCCCGTTTAATCGCAACAATCGAGACGATATATCCAATTGCATTCAACAGCCATATCACTGAAAGGCTTAACACCTTAACGATGATAGGCCCTATGATAGGCACTAGTCCGATAACACCCACTAACCAAAGAACAAGCTTAGTCGCGAACGCAACCAGTAGCACGCCTGCGCCTACAGCTTTAGCATCCCAGCCAAAATGCCAAGCAGAAACCATCACTGCCACAAGTACAAGACTTAACGGCACCATCAGCTTCCACGCGCCACGTTTCGGTGGCTGCGTGAATGCCTCTTGGTCGAACAGGTCGCTATGCTCTGGCTGCGGGCTCATAAACGACTTAAACCCTACACTTGCGCAGCGATTGGAATCACTTTCTTCACTTTATCCAGTGCGCCTGCATATTCTGTCATCTGATTAAAGTTAAGGTATTTATAAATCTCGGCCGAATTTGCTAGTTTGTTACCAACGGTTTCCAGATATTCTGCAGGAGTCGGCATGCGGCCAAGTCTGGCACAAACTGCGGCCAACTCAGCAGAACCTAAATAAACACGTGCATCACGTCCCATGCGGTTGTCAAAGTTACGGGTGCTGGTTGAAAACACCGTCGCTTTATCTGCCACGCGCGCCTGATTACCCATACACAATGAACAGCCTGGAATCTCTGTGCGCGCACCCGCAACACCAAAGGTTGAGTAAACGCCTTCATCGCGCAACTGTGCCTCGTCCATACGGGTTGGCGGCGCAATCCATAAGCGGGTGGGAATACCGCCAGAACCTTCGAGCACTTTTGCGGCTGCACGATAATGGCCGATATTGGTCATACAGCTGCCAATAAATACCTCATCGATTTTATCTCCAACCACAGCAGATAATGGCTTGATATCATCCGGATCATTCGGACATGCAACCAAGGGCTCCTTGATGGTATTGAGGTCAATCTCAATCACGTGCGCATATTCTGCATCCGCATCAGCTTCCAACAGCTCCGGTTTTGCCAGCCATGCCTGCATGCTGGCGATACGGCGCTGCAAAGTACGTGCATCCTGATAGCCGTTGTCGATCATATCCTGCAACAGCACGATATTCGAACTCAGAAACTCGATGACCGGCTCTTTATTCAGTTTTACCGTACAGCCATTCGCTGAACGCTCAGCAGAAGCATCAGCAAACTCAAACGCCTGCTCTACTTTCAAATCTGGCAAACCTTCAATTTCAAGGATACGGCCGTTAAATACATTTTTCTTACCCTGCTTACCCACTGTTAGGGTGCCTTCCTGAATGGCCGCATAGGGAATCGCATTCACCAGATCACGCAATGTAATGCCTGGCTGCATCTCTCCCTTGAAGCGTACCAGCACAGATTCAGGCATATCCAGAGGCATGACGCCCATCGCTGCCGCAAAGGCCACCAGGCCTGAACCTGCAGGGAAAGAGATACCTATCGGGAAGCGGGTATGTGAGTCACCGCCTGTACCTACAGTATCAGGCAACACCATGCGGTTGAGCCAGGAGTGAATCACGCCGTCACCCGGACGCAGACTCACGCCACCACGGCTACTCATAAACTCAGGCAAGGTATGTTGCAGTTTGATGTCTACCGGTTTTGGATAAGCAGCCGTGTGACAGAAGCTTTGCATCACCAAATCTGAACTAAAGCCCAGACAGGCAAGCTCTTTAAGCTCATCACGGGTCATCCCGCCAGTCGTATCCTGAGAACCGACTGTGGTTGCTTTGGGCTCACAGTATGTACCTGGACGCACGCCTTTCACGCCGCAAGCCTTGCCCACCATTTTTTGCGCGAGCGTATAACCGCGGCCAGTGTCCTTAGGCGCAGCTGCCTGAATGAATAGATCAGAGGCTGGCAACCCTAACGCATGGCGTGCATTGGAAGTTAATCCGCGACCGATAATCAGTGGAATACGACCACCTGCGCGCACTTCATCTGGCATCGTTGTTGGCGCAAGCTCGAACTTGGCAATCACCTCACCCTGCTCACTCAACACCTCACCCACATAGGGTTTGATCGTGATGACATCCCCCATATTCATTTTTGAAACATCACATTGAATCGGTAGCGCACCTGAATCTTCTGCTGTATTAAAGAAGATTGGCGCTATCTTGGTGCCTAGAATCACCCCGCCGGTGCGTTTGTTCGGAATATTAGGAATGTCGTTACCCATATACCATTGCACTGAGTTGATGGCAGATTTGCGTGAGGAGCCGGTACCCACCACATCGCCCACATAGGCCAATGGCAAGCCTTTTTGCTTTAAGGTCTCGATCGTTTTTAAACCATCCGGCATTTTGCTGACCAGCATCGCTTTAGCATGCTGCGGAATATCCGGACGACTCCAGGCTTCCTGCGCCGGGCTTAAGTCATCGGTATTGGTTTCACCATCGACTTTGAATACGACCACTTTGATTTCTTCAGGCAGTTTTGGCGCACCAGTGAACCACTCGGCACTCGCCCATGATTCCATCAGTTTTTTAGCATGGCTATTGCCTGCTTTCATCTTTTCATCAACGTCATGAAAAGCATCAAACATCAAAATGGTATGTGACAGCGCTTTAACTGCATGTTCAGCCATAGGCGTGTCAAGCAATGCCACCAATGCCTGCACGTTGTAACCGCCCAGCATGGTACCTAACAGCTGCACGGCTTTCTCCGCACTGACTAACGGTGAAACAGCTACACCCTTGGCAACATCAGCAAGAAAAGCTGCTTTGACATAAGCAGCTTGATCCACCCCCGCAGGAATGCGGTTCTCCAGCAAATTGAGCAGAGTCGCCTCTTCACCAGCTGGCGGGTTCTTAAATAGCTCAACCAGTTGAGCCACCTGCTCTGCTGATAATGGTAATGGGGGAAGTTGTTGGGAAGCACGCTCTTGCACGTGCGCAGCATAGGCTTTTAGCATGACAGTTTTTCTAGTTAAATAAATTAGTTGATATTATAAACTAGCCAACCGCCATGACGTTTGCCAATAGCAAACATTACAGCAGAATTGCTAGTTACTTACATAAAGTTTGTTAGCAAAAGGTGTGCCGCAGCTGGTTCCACTGACAGATGCAGCAAACTTCTCGAGTATCTCTTGTTGATAGCCTTTGCCATGTATGCGCTCTAAATAGGCACGCACCTCGGCAGCATCAGCAAAACCATTCTTGTCGGTATCCATTGTTATGACATTATCCTCGACAGTCGGCCCTGCATACTTACCGTTCACATCAGTAAGATACTCCATTACCGTCTCAGCCTGCGCCTGACCGCCCAACAAAGCACCCGCTACCAATATCGCCTGAATTAAACCATGAGTCTTCATTAGTCTGCTCCTTATCACTTGTGACTGATAATAGACCCAATAATTCATTTGCTATGTGACTTAGCGCACAGAACTGACGTCAATGTGCTTAAGCTGCATGATCTTCTGCCTCCACTCAGCTGGCCCTGTGGTGTGAACAGAATGGCCCTGGCTGTCTACAGCAACAGTTACCGGCATATCCTGCACGGTAAATTCATAAATAGCTTCCATGCCCAAATCTTCAAAAGCCAGCACTTGCGCTTTTTTAATCGCTTTGCTGACCAGATAGGCAGCGCCGCCCACGGCGGTTAAATAGACAGATTGATGTTTTGCGATGCTATCTATCGCTTCCTCGCCACGCTCAGCCTTACCCACCATACCGAGCAAGCCAGTTTGCGCCAACATCATCTCGGTGAAGCCATCCATGCGCGTTGCAGTAGTCGGGCCAGCCGGACCAACCGCTTCATCATCCACCGCATCTACCGGACCAACATAATAGATAAAACGATTAGTGAAATCTATCGGCAATTTCTCACCATTGTTCAGCATGGTCGCCATGCGTTTATGTGCCGCATCGCGCCCTGTAAGCAACTTACCGCTAAGCAACAATGTCTGCCCTGGTCTCCACGACTGAATATCCTGTCTGGTAATCGTATCCAGATTCACGCGTAACGACTGCGCGTCGGGCGTCCAGTGAACATCCGGCCATACATCCATGCCAGGGGCTTCAAGTACCGCAGGACCACTTCCATCCAGTTCAAAGTGCACATGACGTGTTGCGGCACAGTTGGGAATAATCGCCACAGGCAAGCTTGCCGCATGGGTCGGATAATCCAGAATTTTGACGTCCAGTACGGTTGTCAAACCACCCAACCCCTGCGCGCCGATGCCCAGATTATTCACTTTTTCAAATATCTCAAGCCGCAGTTCTTCTATGCGGTTTTTTGCCCCGCGCGCTTTAAGCACATGCATATCGATAGGCGCCATTAAAGACTCTTTTGCCAGCAGCATGGCTTTTTCTGCCGTGCCGCCTATACCAATACCCAGCATACCAGGTGGGCACCAACCAGCGCCCATAGTCGGAACTACTTCCAATATCCAATCCACGATACTGTCATTTGGGTTAAGCATGGCAAGCTGGGCTTTGTTTTCACTGCCCCCACCTTTGGCGGCAACACTAACCTCGACCTTATCACCAGCCACCAATGACACATGCACCACTGCTGGCGTATTGTCTTTAGTGTTGGCACGCTTGCCGGCAGGGTCACTCACGATTGAAGCACGCAGTTTATTCTCGGGCAGTAAATATGCGCGCTTGACGCCTTCATTCACCATCTGCTCCAGCGACAGGTCACTGTCAAAATGCACATTCATGCCAACTTTAACAAAAGCGACCACGATGCCTGTATCCTGACACAAGGGCCGCTTACCTTCCGCGCACATGCGCGAGTTGGTGAGGATTTGTGCAAGCGCATCTTTTGCAGCAGGTGATTGTTCCTGACGATAAGCCTCAGACAGCGCCTGAATAAAATCCGCCGGATGGTAATACGAAATGTATTGCAATGCATCGGCAATGCTGGCAATAAAATCTTCTTGTTTAATGATGTTCATTGTGTCTTTTTTACGCGTGGCTAATTCAACGTGTCGATTTGGCCGTTGCAATACTTGAGTTGATATCTTTACGCAAGATTTTACCATTCTTGGTGCGCGGAAAATCATTGGCCAGATAGACTGTTTTGGGTGATTTATAAGCAGCGAGATGCTGCTTGCCGAACTGCAGTAAATCATCCGGACTGATTATTGCGCCCGGCTTAAGAATCACATAAATAACCACCAGCAGTTTGTCTTTCTCTATCTCTTCACCGATGGCCGCACAATCAGCGACATCTACATGACCTTTGTATACACGCTCTATTTCATAAGGTGAAACGCGGTAGCCAAAACTTTTGATGATGTCATCTTTGCGCCCAAGAAACCAGATGTAGCCATCAGCATCATATTTTGCATAATCTCCGGTAAAAAAGTAGCCATCATGCTTATATTTTGCTGTTTCTTCGTCCATATTCCAGTAACGCAAGAACAATCCCGGATCGTCATCCGGCACACAGATCATCCCCTCTTCGCCGGCAGCAACGGCTTGCAAAGTTTCGGGATTCAGCAATTTAATCGCATGCCCGGGCTGTGGAAAACCTGCTGAACCTGGTCGAATAGGACGGTACTGGCTTTGTGACAGATAATAAGAGAACTCACTCATACCGACAGCTTCGTATATGTTCAAACCAAAACGCGCATGCCACTGTGTGAGCACCTCATCTGACAAGTGCTCGCCCGCACTCATAAAATGTCGCATGCTAGGCAACTGCTCGCCTGTAACCGTGGTTTTTTGTAGAATCTGGCGGTAGATTGTCGGCACACCAATAAAAATAGTCGCCTGATGTTTCTGAATCAGATCAAGCCATTTTTGTGCATCATTCTTGCCTTCGTGCACAATAACCGTTTTACCCAGATAGAGCGGATCCATCAAGCCCGTACCTAATACGTAGGTCCAGTTAAACTTACCTGAATGCATGATGCGGTCCTGCAATTCATCACTGTAATTGAACCAGTATTGCGCCGCTGGCTGACGTCCTAACAGTGAACGATGCGCATGCAGCACCCCCTTGGGGTAACCGGTGGTACCTGAGGTATAAACCAGATAAGCTGGGTCATTTGCCTTGGTTTGACAGGCTGGCGCACATGCGTTGATATCTTGCAAACTGACTGCCAGATTCAGGACATTAAACTGCGCATGTGGCTTAGCTTCCACTGCCTTGGATAGCAAAATATGTTTCAAATTTGGCGATGCCGCCAAGGCATCAGCCATCCCCAGCCATGCAGTTTCATCCGTTACCAGCACCACAGCCCCAGAGTCTTTGGCCAAATAGGCAACCTCCTCGGCAGTCAGCAATGTAGACGTGGGAACAGAAATCGCACCCATCTTCATTGCCCCCAGGAACGCAATCGGATAATCCAGACTGTTAGGCAGACGAATCAACACACGATCACCGACGTTAACCCCTAAATCACGCAATAACTGTGAAAATTGATCAGTTTTTTGTGCCAATTCAGCAAAGGTAATGGTGCTCGTACCGAGAGCATCATCCTCAACTATCATCGCGATAGAAGACGCTTGTGCCGTACCCAGGTGCTTATCGCTGCACGCCACGCCGATATTGAAGTGTTCAGGAATATTCCATTGCCACTCAGGGTACTGCGCTAATTTCGTCATACCGTTCACCTTTTAGATATCCTTAATTTAACTGCTATGGAAACTTCATCACCGTTTGAAAATTTAAGATTTGCTTTTAAGACTAGGCGCACGGAGCGCAAAACCCGAGACAGTACATCTAGTACGGCGAGGGTGTGAGCACCGCGCAACAACGTATTAAAAACAAAGATAAATTTTTACAACAAAACGCCATATGGCCAGTTCTGACGCACCACCTGCGCAGGCAACAACTGCAATACATGCAGCGCGAATTCCATATCACTGTTTTTAAGCGCCCTCAAGGCATGCGCGCGCAACAGCGTTTGCAGTGCTTTGCCAAACATGGGCGGATCCAGCATCTCGCCTTCAAACTTGATTGCGCCACCTAGCAAAGCATCTGCTTCGATGGCCGCTTTAAGGATACTCACTTTTTGCGCAACCTCTGTCGGAGAAGGCGTATAGGCGGTTTTACATAAGTGAATATGGCCCGGATGGATCACCTGCTTGCCGGTCAACCCCATGGCTGCTTCTTTGCAGGCATGCTTATAGACCACGCGCGATTCATTATCGCCATGCAGATCCAGCCAGCGGCGCACATCATGCGGCTCCAGAAACTTCTCCGGCATCGCACTGGCGCCAATCAGCGTTTCTACACCACCGATCACGCCCTTACCCGCGATACGCGCCTCAAACATCAGTTGATTCATGTAAAACTGCAGTTCATCAATCCAGTTTTCCGGCGTGATATGAATACCCATCGCTTTTGAAAAATCGTGGATACCAAACACCACATGCTTCACCGTGTTGTACTGCATCAGCTCAGGTGCGATTTTGAGTGATTTTGGGTGCTCGATAATCGGCTGTATAGTGATATGCTGGTTGACGCTCAATAAAAAGCTGGATAAATCGCGCACCTCGGCAGCGCCGTAAGCCTCACCGGCCTTGGCCAGCATGACCACATCGATAAACTCGCCCATGTCACGCACCAGCGCCATGTCCAGCTCATACTCGTCTGTACGGAATGAGTTGGCGCGTATCGCAATCGTCACGCGTGGGTTGACCCTGCGCAGCTCTGCCAGCTCCTGCCGCAGTAAATCACGACTCATTTCTTTTTGACGACAGCCATCTTCCAGGTCAAAAATCAGCGTATGCGCATTGGTGTAATGTGCATGTTTCTTCATTCTGGCCGATGCCTGCGCCATATCTTCATAGATACCCAAGCTGGGCGCATATTTCACCGGCGGGTAATACAGCTGAATGCCAGGCCAGTAGTCTCCCAGCGCGCTTGCATCCAAAGAAATCGGCTCTTCACCTATATGCATCATCATATTATTAAGCCTCCCTCTGCGTGTTTTGTTGGGCTGATTTTATTATGCCCGACTCATTTGGTCTGGCTAGCCTGAGTTTTTCCAGCAAAACCACCGCCACCTCAAAAGGCATAATCTGGTTTTTCTTCAGGTTTTTTGAAGCGTTAATCAAATCCCAAAACTCATTGTCAGGCAACGCGAGCATCGCATCAAACGCCTGTAACTCGGCTAGTGTGAGCGTATTAAACTGCTGACTGATAAACGCCTGCAGCACGATGTCCAGCTCAAGCAAACCTCTTCTGCAACGCCAGGCAAATCGGCGCTGTTCGGCATCACGTAATATTTCAGCATTCAACATACAAGTTCCTCTAAACCGCCTTGATTGCAATAGATTTTTTAGCTTTTTTCTCTTTCGCCCGCTCGATTTTCAAATCCTTAATCTTTGCAATTGCCGCATTAGGATTCAAATTTTTAGGGCATACATCGACGCAATTCATGATGTTATGACAGCGATACAAGCGGTACGGATCCTCCAGATTTTCCAGCCGCTCAGTTTCTGCCTGATCGCGCGAATCCACAATAAAGCGGTAAGCCTGCATCAAGCCAGAGGGACCAACGAACTTATCCGGATTCCACCAGAAGCTTGGACATGACGTCGTACATGCCCCGCACATGACGCACTCATACAAGCCATCCAGCTTAGCCCTGTCTTCTGGGCTTTGCAGGCGCTCGGTTTCAGGTAATGGATCATCATTGATCAGATAAGGCTTAACTGAGTTGTAATGTTCAAAGAACTGCGTCATATCCACCACCAAATCACGAATGACAGGTAATCCAGGCATTGGACGCAACACGACAGGTTCATCCAAACCCTGCAGTTTGGTGGTGCAAGCAAGGCCATTTTTACCATTGATATTCATCGCATCACTGCCACACACCCCTTCGCGGCATGATTTACGCAATGACAAGGTATCATCCTGCTGCTTGATGCGCACCAGCACATCCAGCAGCATTTGATCTCCCTCTTGCAGTTCGATTTCATAATCCTGCATATAGGGTTTTTTATCGGTATCGGGGTTGTACCTGTAAATAGAAAATTTCATATCAATACACCCTCGCTTTAAGTGCAAATGGCTCAACCGTCAGTGGATTCAATCGCACCGGTTTATAAACCAGCTGATGGTCTTTCTTATAGTACAAAGAGTGCGCCAACCAGTTTTCATCATCGCGCTCAGGACAGTCTTCTCGTGCATGAGCGCCACGGCTTTCTTTACGATTATGTGCCGCATGCATGGTTGCAACCGCAACCTCCATCAAGTTATCAAGCTCTAGCGCCTCTACCCGCGCGGTATTGAACACTTTACTTTTATCCTTGATCTGGATGCTTCTGGCTCGACTTGCGATTTCATTAATCGCGCTCACGCCCTCCTCCAGCAATTCCGGGAATCTGAATACGCCACAGTTAACCTGCATCACTTTACGCATTTCCGCACCCACTTCAGCCACGCTCTCACCGAACTGCTGATTTTCCAGTCTGGAAATACGCGCTAACGTCATATCAGCTGCATTTGGCGGCAACGGCTTATGGCTATTGTTTGCCGCAATATCCTTAACCATTTTATCGCCAGCAGCCTTGCCAAATACCACCAGATCCAGCAGCGAGTTAGATCCCAGCCGGTTAGCGCCATGCACTGAGACACAGGCACACTCGCCAACAGCATATAAACCCTTCACTGTTCTTTCACCATTTCCAGAAGGCTCCACAACCTGCCCATCCAGATTGGTCGGAATGCCACCCATCATGTAGTGCGCAGTTGGCACAATAGGAATAGGATCAAAAACCGGATCAACATTGGCAAATTTTTTCGCAATCTCCCGGATGCCTGGCAGCCGCTTGTTAATGAGTTCTTCACCCAGATGGTCGAGCTTCAGGTACACCGCATCTTTATTTTTACCGACACCACGCCCCTGTTTGATTTCCGTTGCCGTAGCACGCGACACCACGTCACGGCTGGCCAAATCTTTAGCATTGGGCGCATAACGCTCCATAAAGCGCTCACCTTCGGAGTTCACCAGATAGCCACCTTCACCGCGCACCCCTTCGGTAATCAACACACCGGCGTGCAGCACACCCGTTGGATGAAACTGCCAGAACTCCATATCCTGCAGCGGCAAGCCTGCACGCGCAGCCATACCCAAACCATCTCCGGTATTGATAAAAGCATTGGTACTTGCCTGAAATATACGTCCGGCACCGCCGGTAGCAAGCAATGTGGTTTTAGCATGAATGATATGAATCTCGCCCGTCTCAATCTCCAGCGCAATCACCCCCAGCACATCGCCATCGGCGTCACGAATCAGGTCCAGTGCGAACCACTCGATAAAAAACTTGGTATTCGCACGGATGTTGCGCTGATAGAGCGTATGCAACATGGCATGGCCAGTTCTGTCTGCCACCGCACAGGTACGTGAAATCGGCTTTTCACCATAGTTCTGTGTCATTCCGCCAAATGGACGTTGAAAAATCTTGCCATTCTCCAGACGGTCAAACGGCATGCCAAAGTGTTCAAGTTCTATAATGGCCTTGGCTGCGTTTTTACACATAAACTCAATCGCATCCTGATCGCCAAGATAATCAGACCCCTTGATGGTGTCATACATATGCCATAGCCAGTTATCGCCAGACACATTACCCAAAGCCGCTGCAATACCACCTTGAGCGGCTACGGTGTGTGACCTGGTCGGAAAAACCTTGGACAATACAGCAACCTTAACGCCAGCCTCCGCCAGTTGCAAAGAAGCTCGCAACCCAGCGCCACCACCACCGACAATTACCGCATCAAATTGATGTTTTTGAATACTCATTTAACGTTAATTGCCCCATAAAATTATGCTTACCCAGCACAGGTAAACGATTAACAGTACATCCACCACCACTTGCAGCACTGCACGCACATGCGAATTAAAAATGTAATCCTTCATTACATCCCTTACGCCCAGCCACGCATGCATATAAAGACTTATAAAAAACAACAGCGTCAATATTCGCCACCACCAGGGAGACATTAACGATTGCCAGTCCTCATACCCTGCAGGCTGCTTGATTACCAGCAGCAACCCGAACAACCCTGTATAAACCGCCATCACGACTGCCGAGATGCGTTGCGCGAGCCACAAACGCATACCTGGATATTTTTTTGTGAGTAACTCAATCAGCATGATTTAACTCAACCCTCACCAAATCGCGATTGAAAAAATCAACACAGAGACCGCCACCAGGCAAAGCACCATTCGACTCGACAACCTTGCTTTCTGCAGACTTGTCATCCAGTGCACGTCCATCGCCAAATGCCTGAGACCAGCGTAAAAGTGATGAAAGAGTGCCCATGACAAAGCAATCAGCATGAGTTTTAACATCCAGTGCTGCATTAACTCGGCCATTGCAGCATAACCATCCGGCCCACTTAAAGAGACCATCAGCGCCAAGAGCAACAGAGGCTGAATCAGGAACAAAACCACGCCGCTCATGCGATGCATGATGGAGATCAGCGCATTGATCGGCAAACGGATCGTCAGCAGATTAAGGTTTTTAGGCCTCTTGATCGCATGAGACTTTTGCATGCTATGCCGCCTCAGCCACTGCTTTTGAGACACGCGCCAGCAGACGCGGATCAAACGGTTTGGGAATAATGTAACCTTTGCCGAACTTCAGTTCTTTGAGGTTGTAGGCATCCAGCACCTCCTGCGGCACTGGTTCACGTGCCAGTGCACTCAAGGCATGGGCAGCAGCAATCTTCATCTTTTCTGTAATCTGTTTGGCTTTTGCATCCAGCGCGCCTCTGAACAGATACGGAAAGCACAATGCATTATTCACCTGATTAGGAAAGTCACTGCGACCGGTTGCCATCAGAATGTCATCGCGTATCGCATGCGCCACACTGGGCAGCACTTCAGGGTCCGGATTCGCCAGCGCGAAGATAATCGGATTCTTTGCCATGCTTTTAAGCAGATTTGCATCCAGTGCATTCTTTGCTGATACACCAATAAAAACATCTGCGTCATCCATCGCATCTGCCAGTGTTTTTACCTTACTGGCAGCAACGGCCAACTCACGATTGTTATCATGCAAGTCCGTCCGGCTGCTATCCAGAACACCAGTTCGGTCTACCATGGTAATATCGGCAGCGCCCATCAGTTTTAACAACTTGGCACATGAGCACCCCGCCGCACCTGCCCCCAAAAACACAATCTTTGCAGTAGCCAGTGTTTTACCTTGCAACTCTAATGCATTCAATAACGATGCCGCCACAATCACGGCAGTACCATGCTGATCATCGTGAAACACGGGAATATCCAGACGTTTTTTAAGCTCGTTTTCTATATAAAAACAATGCGGAGCTGCAATGTCTTCAAGATTGATACCGCCAAACGTAGGGGAGATATTCACAACCGTTTCGATAAACTCATCAGGTGTTTTTGCATTAATCTCAATATCAAACACGTCGATTCCAGCAAAGCGCTTGAACAGTACTGCCTTACCTTCCATCACGGGCTTACTGGCAAGCGCACCCATATTTCCCAAACCAAGCACTGCGGTACCATCAGTAATCACCGCTACCAGATTGCCTTTATTGGTGTATTTGTAGGCATTGCTGGCATCCGCATTGATTTCGCATACAGGCTCCGCTACTCCTGGCGTATAGGCTAAGGACAGATCATCCTGCGTAGCGCATGGTTTGGATGATTCCACGCTTAGTTTCCCCGGTACTGGAAACTGGTGATAATCCAGTGCACGTTTTTTTAAATCGTCCATTTTTTGCCTTAATTACTAGTTTTTAATTACTTAAGTATTTTTCAAAATCTGTAGTGGCTAGAAAGACGAGCGCAGACAGTACAACTAGTACGGCAAGCGAAGTCTGGCAACACCAGTGCAGATTTTCAAAAATACTCACTCCAGTTCACTCATGTAATGATGATCATCCGTTAGACATAACCCCAATCGCCACTCCATCGGCTTATCCCCATAGGTAAACGACACACGCTCAATACTTAATAGCGGATAACCTTCCTTCAGACCCAGTGCTTTCGCCACACCAGCCTCAGCTGCCACAGCTTTCAAACGCTCTTCGGCACGTATCATTCGCACACCAAACTGCGACTCATACATGCTGTACATGGAGCCGTTGCTTTCCTCCACCTTGGCGCTATTCAAACCCTTAAATGGGGCGGCGGGTACAATAATATGGTCGTAAATCAGCGGCCGCCCTGAAAATGTCAGCAAGCGCTTAACTTCTATTGTTGCAGCACCTGCTTTAATTTCCAGAATCTTGGCAATATAGGCATCAGCTTTGGTTTTTTCACACGAAATAAACTCATTCTGCAACAGCTCTTTTTCACCTGTCACAGAAGTTAATCTCAAAAAGCGCAGCTTAATTACATCCGCACTATGCGTGGCCACAAAAGTACCTTTACCTTGACGGCGAATCAGAATATTTTCTGTCGCCAGACTGTCAATCGCCTTGCGTACCGTGCCTTGACTCACTTTAAAGCGGGCAGCCAACTCTATTTCACTCGGAATCATCTCGCCCGGACGCCATTCGCCAGCAATCAGACTCTGTGTAATCAACACCTTAATCTGATCATATAAAGGCCGGTAGCTTGGTGAGTTCAGTTGTTTATCCATAATGTTTAACAATCCAGTTGTTTAACTAAAAACAGTTACGGTGAATTTATATCACGACAAATAATTTTAGTCTACTGTTTTATATCTTATATAAGACATAAGATATTTGTTGACACAAAAATAAATACCTCTATATAATCAATTCAACTTTAATATCAAAGTCATATCGATATGGAATATCACATACGCCCAAGACGCTCTATGCTATACGTGCCCGGCTGCAATACGCACTACCTTGACCGCGCACGCACACTGGCTGCAGACTCAGTTATTCTGGATCTAGGCGACCCTATTCTTGTAGATGCCAAGGTACAATCAAGAGCCAACGTGGTTGAAGCGGTGAAAAAAGGCGGCTACGGCTCACGCGAAGTTGTTATCCGCGTCAACAACCTGGACTCAGAGTGGGGTGAAGATGATGTACGCGCAGTCGCCAACATTGGCGCCGATGCCATCCTTTTTCCAAACATCGAATCAAGAGAGGATGTATTAAAAGCACAGCAACTTCTGGATGATGCCGGCGGCAGCCGCATGCCGATTATGGTCATGATCGAAAGCCCGATTGCCGTACTCAACTCCAAAGAAATCGCTTCGGCATCTGACCGTATCAGCTGCATAGTCATGGCCACATCCGACCTGATATCGCAGCTGCACGCACACGTTACTCATGAACGTTCCGCCATACTCACCTCACTGTCACTAGTGATATTGGCAGCACGCGCCTACGGAAAAAGTGTGATTGACGGCATCACCAGCGATTTCAAGAACATGCATTCTTTTGAATACGCCTGCCGCCTGGGTCGAGACATGGGGCTGGATGGAAAGTCACTGGTGCACCCAGCACAAATCGCTTACTGCAACGATGCCTACACACCCAAAGCTTCAGAAGTGGCTAATGCCAGACTGATTATCAAGGCCCTGCATGATGCCAATGAGGCTGGATTAGGCACCGTAGTCGTCAATGACAAACTGGTGGAACACCACCATATTAAAGCCGCAAAACGGCTAATTAAACTCCACGAAGCAATCGCCGAACTGGAAGAAGAATATATCTAAAAGAAGAACGTACACATGAGCGCACAAAATAAAATCAATGCAGGGCGTTTTTTCGAGAACTTCAGCCTGAACGAGGTGATTCAGCACGCAACCCCACGCACCATCACCGCTGGCGATGCCTCGCTTTACATTGCACTCACTGGCTCGCGCAACCCACTGCATTGCAACGAGCCCTTTGCGCGCACGCTGGGCTACAAAAACACACCCATCGACGACTTACTGGCCTTTCATATCGCCTTTGGCAAAACAGTACCAGATGTATCCGTGAATGCAGTTGCGAATCTAGGTTATGCAGACGTGCGCTTTCTGCAGCCAGTTTACATAGGCGACACGCTCACCACATCCAGCCAAGTGATTGGGCTGAAACAGAATTCCAATGGCAAAAATGGCGTGGTTTACGTACGCTCCACCAGCGCCAATCAACATAATCAGCCAGTGTTAAGCTGGGTGCGCTGGGTCATGGTGCACAAAAACAATACCAGTGCAGCTGCGCCTGAAACGGTTATCCCAGACCTACCCGGTTATGTAGATGCAAGCAACCTGAATGTCCCGCAATTCTTCACCGCGAGAGACTTCAACACCAGCAGCACAGGCGGCCAATATTTTTGGGAAGATTATCAAACAGGCGAACGCATCAACCATCCATCCGGCATGACCATCAATGATAGCGACCATTCGTTAGCTACAAGGCTTTACCAGAATAATGCTCGCCTGCATTTTGATGCGCACGCGATGCGGTCATCCGCATTCGGAAAGCGTCTGGTGTATGGCGGCGTGGTCATTTCTGCCTGCCGGGCTTTGAGCTTTGAAGGGTTGGAAAACGCATTGAGTATCCTGGCCATCAATGCAGGCACACATGCCAACCCTTGCTTTGCCGGCGATACGATTTACACATTTACTGAAGTATTGGATACCTGGGAACTACCAAACCGAAGTGATATCGCCGCATTACGTTTGCGTATGGTTGGCATTAAAAACATGAGCGCCGCAGAAGTCAGCGAGATAAAACAATTTAACGGCTACCACCCCAACGTCGTACTCGATCTTGATTACACGATATTGATGCCAAAAAGAAACATCAACAAAGGAAGCAGATAATGGCTGTACACCCAAACGAAGCGCTCTTTGAAGGAGAGAAACCTTTTCCGCTTATCCCCGCTTGCGAGCACTTTGCGGGCAGTGAAAAACTCATCCTGAAAGCACTGTCTCTGCAGGATACGATAGGCCCTGTGTTTGACATTACCTGCGACTGTGAAGACGGCGCCGCATCCGGCCAAGAGCGCGAACATGCGGAAATGATCGTCCGCGTATTGAACTCGGTAGCCAATAAACACCGCATGGCGGGTGCACGTATCCATGATTACACCCATCCGGCATGGAAACAGGATATCGACATTCTCGTTGGTGGCGCAGGTAACGTACTGAGCTACATCACCATTCCCAAATGCACCGATATCAGCCAGGCGAAGGAAATGATTGCCTATTTGCAGAAGATGGCGACTTTTCATGGCATAGAGCGCGTGATACCCGTACACATTCTGATAGAAACACACGGCGCACTGAAACAGGTACACGAAATCGCGGCATTACCATGGCTGCAGGTACTGGATTTCGGCCTAATGGACTTCGTCAGCGCGCATCACGGCGCTATTCCTGCCAGCGCAATGCGTAGCCCGGGTCAATTTGAGCACAGGCTGCTAGCACGCGCCAAGGCAGAAGTCGTCGCGGCGGCTCTGGCTAACGGCGTGATTCCGGCACATAACGTAACACTGGATCTGAAAAACGTTGAAACTACGTTAAGCGACGCAAGTCGCGCACGTAACGAATTTGGCTTTTTACGCATGTGGAGCATCTACCCAACGCAGATTCAGGCCATCGTAGATGCCATGAAACCCAACTATGATGAAGTCACCGATGCCGCCAATATTCTGCTGGCTGCACAAGCTGCAGATTGGGGACCTATCCAATACGCAGGTGAACTGCATGACAGAGCGACTTATCGTTATTTCTGGGAAGTACTGCAAAAAGCCAAACTCACTGGCGTAGAAATCTCGCCACAAGCCAATACATCATTTTTTAGCTAACTATCATGACTACTTTAAGCTCTGCAGGTGCACGTTTTCGCGCAGCATTAAGCGCTGAAAAACCTTTACAAATCATTGGCGCCATCAATGCCTACCATGCGCTACTGGCCACACAAACCGGCTACAAGGCGCTATATCTCTCAGGCGGTGGCGTGGCAGCAGGCTCGCTGGGCATTCCCGACTTAGGCATCTCTACATTAGAAGATGTGTTGATTGATGTGCGCAGGATTACCGACGTCACTGACACACCGCTATTGGTCGACATCGATACTGGCTTCGGCGGCGCATTCAACATCGCCCGCAGCATACGCAGCATCATTAAAGCGGGCGCAGCTGCCGTACATATCGAAGATCAGGTTTCAGCCAAGCGCTGCGGCCACCGACCTAACAAGGCGATTGTTTCACAGAACGAAATGGTCGACCGCATCAAAGCGGCAGTCGATGCCAAAACCGACCCTGATTTTGTCATCATGGCGCGTACTGATGCACTGGCAGTAGAAGGCCTGCAATCCGCCATCGACAGAGCTTGTGCATGCGTTGAAGCTGGTGCAGACATGATCTTCCCTGAAGCGATCACCGAGCTTGGTATGTACAAACAATTTGCCGCTGCCGTCAAAGTACCGGTGCTGGCTAACATCACCGAGTTTGGCTCCACCCCTTTGTACACCGTAGATGAATTACGCAGTGCAGACGTCAGCATGGTGCTCTACCCGCTTTCCGCTTTCCGCGCCATGAATCAGGCCGCACTGAAGGTATATGAGGCCGTTCGCAAAGACGGCACTCAGGCGAATGTTGTTGACTTGATGCAAACACGCGCCGAACTTTATGAGCATCTGGGTTATCACGTCTATGAACAGAAACTGGACCAACTATTCAAGGGAGAAAAGTAGCATGTCATTCACTACTGCACCATCTCACCAGGAAGCTCCCAAAAAGAAAAAAGGCGTCGCGCTCGCAGGCGTAGCAGCCGGCACCACTGCCATCTGCACCGTTGGGCATACTGGTAACGACTTGCATTACCGTGGCTACGATATTATCGAACTTGCCAAATCAGCCACGTTCGAAGAAGTCGCATATCTGCTGATTCACGGTGAGTTGCCTACTGCGGATGAATTAAAAGCCTACCATGCACGACTGAAAAAATTACGTGGCTTACCTGCTGCGCTAAAAGAGGTGCTGGAGCGCATCCCAAAAACAGCCCACCCGATGGACGTGATGCGCACGGGATGTTCAATGCTGGGCACGCTGGAGCCGGAAACTTCAGACCGCAACATCCATGACACAAAAAAACTGGGCGACCGCCTGATTGCCTGCTTTGGCTCCATTTTGATTTACTGGTATCACTTTAGTCATCACAACAAACGTATCGACGTTGAATCAGACGAGGACTCGATTGCCGCACATTTTCTGTATCTGCTGCATGGCAAGAAACCATCTGACCTGCATGTAGCGGCCATGAATACCTCACTGGTGCTGTATGCAGAACATGAGTTCAACGCATCCACCTTCACCAGCCGCGTCATTGCCGGCACACTGTCTGATCTCTATTCCTGCATCACCGGCGCCATTGGCGCACTGCGCGGGCCTAAACACGGCGGCGCCAATGAGGCGGCGATGGAAATTATCGAGCGTTATAAAACTGCGGATGAAGCGGAGGCCGACATCATGGCGCGCATGGCACGCAAAGAGATCATCATCGGCTTTGGCCACCCGGTTTACACCATTGCCGACCCTAGAAATGAGTCAATCAAAGCCGTTAGCCGCAAGTTGTGTGAAGATAACGGAAATATGACGCTTTTTGACATCTCTGCCCGCATTGAAGAAACCATGTGGCGCGAGAAAAAAATGTTCCCAAATCTGGATTGGTACAGTGCCTCCAGCTATCACATGATGGGCATCCCCACCGGCATGTTCACGCCCATCTTTGTGATTTCACGCACAGCGGGCTGGGTAGCACACGTGATTGAACAGCGCATTGATAACAAAATCATCCGCCCCAATGCGGAATATACCGGGCCGGACAACCGACCATTCGTCCCTATTAGCAATCGATAACTATTTATTCATTGCGATTTGTGCCTTTAGCAAGTGCTTTAAAAGATGAAGCACAAGGCGCACGGCGCACAAAAGCCGTAATGTACACGTAGTACATGAGGGCTTTGAGCACCGCGTAACGCAGTGATTCGCTTTTAAACACTTAAATAAAGGTACAAAACATGTCAGCTCATATTTCAAATGTTCGTCCTCCAGCAGATCAAGTCATCGTCGATATCGCCAACTATGTTGCCGATTACGAAATCAACAGCACCGAAGCTTTTGATACTGCCCGCAACTGTTTAATGGACACGCTGGGCTGCGGATTTGAGGCGCTGGACTATCCCGCCTGCACCAAACTGCTTGGCCCTGTGATTGCCGGTACTGTGGTACCGAATGGCGCAAAAGTACCTGGCACCAGCTATCAGCTCGACCCTATCCTGGCCGCATTCAACATAGGCGCGATGATACGCTGGCTAGACTTCAATGACACCTGGCTGGCCGCCGAATGGGGTCACCCGTCCGACAACTTAGGCGGCATACTGGCCGTAGCCGACTATATGTCGCGCAAGCATGTTGCTGATGGCAAAGCTCCGCTGACAATCAAAGACGTACTGACTGCAATGATTAAAGCACATGAAATTCAAGGGGTTTTAGCCTTGGAAAACAGCTTTAACCGTGTAGGACTAGACCACGTGATTCTGGTAAAAATCGCCTCTACGGCCGTGGTGACCAAACTACTGGGCGGCAGTAAAGAAGATATTATCAACGCGGTTTCCAACGCGTTTGTAGATGGACAAAGCCTGCGCACTTATCGCCACAGCCCCAATACCGGCTCACGTAAATCATGGGCGGCAGGCGATGCCACCTCACGTGCTGTACGTTTAGCCTGGATGACCATGCAAGGCGAAATGGGCTACCCAAGCGCACTCACGGCAAAAACGTGGGGGTTTTATGATGTGCTATTCAAAGGCAATGCATTCAAATTCCAGCGTACTTATGGCTCTTACGTGATGGAACAAGTGCTGTTCAAGATTTCATTCCCAGCCGAGTTTCACGCGCAAACCGCAGTGGAGTGTGCATTTCAGCTAAATAAAGAAGTTGGCAGCAAGCTGCAAACGATGGAGCAAATCGCACTAATAGACAAAATTGTGATTACCACTCACGAATCAGCGATTCGCATCATCGATAAAACCGGCCCGCTCGACAACCCCGCCGACCGCGACCATTGCATACAATATATGGCAGCCGTTGGATTGCTCAAAGGCAGCCTCACTGCACAGGACTATGAAGATGCAGCTGCAAAAGACCCACGCATTGACGCGATTCGCGCCAAGATGACATGCGTAGAAAAAGCAGAATACACGCGCGACTATCTGGATCCGGAAAAGCGCTCAATCGCCAATGCAATTCAGGTGTTCTTTAAAGACGGCACCAGCTCAAGCAATATCGCTGTTGAATACCCGATAGGCCACCGTCGCCGTCGCAACGAAGGGATTCCGGAGCTGGTTAAAAAATTCAAAGTAAATCTTGCGCGCAGATTCGATGCGAAAAAACAGGCCGATATTCTGGCCTTGTGTCTTGACCAGAAGTCACTGGAAGCCATGCCTGTGAATCAGTTTGTGGATATGCTGGTGGTTTAAGCCGACACTTAATGGGCACTTCTATAAATAACTATTTTTGGCGCATTACTGTGTTGCGCGGTACTCGCAACCTCGCTGTATAACGCATACTATCTCGGTTCTGCGTTCCGTGCGCCTTTGGCGTGGAATAACGCGGTTTACCGCGTATATTCAACGGACATGCCCTTTACGGGTGGCACTGCATCCCAAACTACATATTTATTGAAGCGCCTAATCAAAACACACAGCGGGTAAGCGACTCAAAATTAAGGTAAAATAGCGAATTATTTATCGCTGTTTGAAAGACCTGCTTATGTCGCTTACCACGCTTAATGCGCTATCACCACTTGATGGCCGCTACCAATCCAAACTTGACGCACTCCGCCCCTATTTCAGTGAATATGCGCTGATCAAACATCGCGCATGGGTAGAGGTCGAATGGCTCAAGGCTTTATCAGGCGCGCTGGAGCTCACCGAAATTGCACCATTCAGTGCAGACACCATCAAGGAACTGGACTCAGCAATCGCAAACTTCAGTGAGGCAGATGCGAGCCAAGTCAAAACTATTGAGGCTCGCACCAACCACGACGTAAAAGCACTGGAGTATTGGCTAAAAGAGAAATTTGACGGCAATCCCGAAATTAAAAAGGCTAGCGAATTCATTCACTTTGCCTGCACATCAGAAGACATTAACAACCTATCACATGGTCTGATGTTAAAAACAGCACGTGATAACGTGATGCTACCGTTCCTGAACAACCTGATCGCACGCATGACTGAGCTGGCACAACAACTGGCTGATCAGCCCATGCTTTCGCGCACACATGGTCAAACGGCTTCACCTACCACAATGGGTAAAGAGCTTGCCAACGTCGTGTACCGTTTACAGCGTCAGCAAAAGCAGCTCGCCAGCAACGAGATTCTTGGCAAGATCAACGGTGCAGTCGGCAACTTCAATGCCCACTTGTCTGCCTATCCGAATTTTGACTGGGAAAGTTTTGCCAAACGCTTCGTTGAATCATTAGGCCTGACTTACAACCCTATGACGATTCAGATTGAACCACATGACTACATGGCCGAGCTATACGACACACTCGCACGTATCAATACGATACTGATTGATATCAACCGTGACATCTGGGGTTACATTTCTGTTGGCTACTTCAAACAAAAACTTAAACCAGGCGAAGTAGGCTCTTCAACCATGCCACATAAAGTTAACCCGATTGACTTTGAAAACTCGGAAGGCAACCTGGGCCTGGCAAATGCTGTGTTACGCCATATGGCTGAAAAACTGCCTATTTCACGCTGGCAGCGTGATTTGACCGACTCAACCGTACTCAGAAACATGGGCGTGGCATTCGGTTACACCTTACTGGGTTACGACTCATGCCTGCGCGGCCTCAATAAACTGGAAATCAACCCTGCGAAACTGGCCGAAGATCTGGATAACAGCTGGGAAGTACTGGCCGAGCCGATTCAGACTGTAATGCGCCGCTATGGTTACGAGAATCCTTACGACACGTTAAAAGAACGTACGCGCGGCAAGGCAATTTCTAAAGAATCATTACAGACGTTCATTGCTGAATTGAAGATCCCAGATGATGCAAAACAGGCCTTGCTTGCACTAACGCCAGCAACCTACATCGGCAAGGCAACGGAGCTTGTAAAAAACATTTAATCAACCAATGCTTACCAGATAGATGATCAAGGGCGAACTCAAATTGAACATACGCCTGTTAACCTATCTGGTACTGTTGCTTTGGGGCCTCATGGCACATGCGGACGAAAGCCATTATCAGATAGAAATCGAAGCCCCATCTCCATTAAATGCACTGCTGGAAAAACATCTAGACATCCTCAAATGGCGCAACAACCCGCGCATGTCCCCCAATGAGTGGCAACGCCTCACTGCTTCAACGCCGCAGCAAATCAGAGATTTACTGGCAACCGAGGGTTACTTCTCACCATCCATCACATTAAAGCTAAGCCAGGAGAATGAATCCAGCGTTGCCAGGTTTGTTGTAGACCCTGGCAGCGCAGTACTGATCAACAGCGTAGTCATTCAATTCACCGGCGACATCACACGGCAAACCGGCAAAGCGCAGCCTGACATCCAAACACTGCGTGATGGCTGGACATTAAAAACTGGTGCGCAATTCAGGCAGGAAGACTGGTCGCAAGCCAAACGTCAGTTATTGACCAAATTATTGATTGATCGCTATCCTAATGCCGTGATTCAGAGCAGCAAAGCCACCATAGATCCTGATAAAAAAAAGGCATCACTGCTGGTTGAAGTAGAGAGCGGCCCGATAGTGTATTTTGGAAATGTGCGTATCGAAGGTTTAAATCGCTACCCGGCAAGCATTGTAGAAAATCTGAACCCGATCAAAACCGGCGGCATCTATAGTCAGTCTCAATTGCTGACTTTCCAGACACGCCTGCAGGAAAGCGGCTACTTTCGCAGTGTGGAAGTCAGTGCCGACACCAAAGCAACCGACACGAATGGCGAACTGATAACCAACGTGCCGATAAAAGTCGTGGTGGATGAGAACCGCGCAATTAAGCTTGGAATAGGCGCAGGCTACAGCACGAACACTGGCGCACGCACGCAACTCACAATAGAGGATCTGAACCTGTTCGACCGCGGCTGGAGGTTATCCAGCAGTCTGAAGCTTGAGCAAAAGGCGCAGGCACTCACCGGCGAGATTCGTCTGCCACAAACAAGAAAAGGCTACCGTGACAGCATGAACGCCACGGTTGACCACACCTTGATTGAAGGACAAGCAACAACATCCAGCCAGGCTGGCATCAGGCGAGCCTGGGGAACCCGCAAACGCGAGCAGTATGTTGGAGCGAACCTGCTCACTGAACATGTCAATCTGGACGGCGCACCATCACAATCCAACTATGCCGCAACGCTCGCCTATGGCATCACCTTAAGACGTACCAATAGCGAGTTAGCTCCGACAAAAGGCTACTTGTTTAACGCACAATTTACCGGTGCGCCACTGGCATCGCTAGCTGACGGCACTTTCCTGCAAAGCCATGTAAAGGCTCAAGGCTATTATCCCGTCACAAGCAGCACGCAACTGGTTGCGCGTGCCGAACTGGGAATGGTCAACGGAAAGAATAGTGTGCCTGCAGCTTACCTGTTCCGCGCCGGCGGCGATCAATCAGTTCGAGGTTACGCTTACCAGTCTCTGGGTGTGCCAGAAGGTGACGCCACCATAGGCGGCCGTTATCTGGCAACCGGAAGCATTGAAGTGATTCAATGGCTCGCTCAGGATTGGGGCGCCGCACTCTTTTTTGACTTTGGCAACGCAGCAAACCGCATACAAGACCTGGACCCTGCTTACGGCTATGGCTTGGGTGCACGCTGGAAAAGCCCTGTTGGTCCGATCGGGGCAGACATCGCCTACGGACAGGACACTGGCGAATATCGAGTACATTTCAATATTGGAGTAGCATTCTGATGTTGCGCCATTACTTGAGATTTTTACTCTTGAGCACAGCGCTGCTGCTTTTTACGCCCGCACACAGCGAAATGTCGCTGAGCGTGAGCTCCAGTCTGGATCGATTTGATTACAATCTGGACGGGATGCATCTCAAACTGGAAAAACTCAGCGCGCGCTGGCAACTTTCACCCTTTGAAGATAAACGGCTGGACGTTGAACAGTTAAAAGCAAATCGACTCATCATCACCCTGAATGAAGATAAAAACAAAACCGGCAGTTCACCTTTGCCCAACCGTATAGCGTTGCCCTTCCCTGTTAAAATTGCACAGGCTGATATCGCCGAAGTAGTGATTATCACTGGCGATGAGCGAAAAACACTTCATCACGTACAGTTCAGCTTTACTGGCGATACAAAAAACCTTCGCCTCAAGTTAATGCAGGCAAGCACGCCATGGGGAGAGGCTGCCGCTAGCCTAGGCATGGGTACCATCAAACCATTTTCAATCAATGGCGAAGTTGCACTTAAGCATGCAGAAAATCGAATGCCTTACGATGTAAAAGTCAGCTTATCAGGTGATTTAAACACCTTACATTTTGAAAGCGATGCCCAACTATTCAGGCAAGATGACAATTTAAGCATCCTGCAGATAAGCAGCCAGACCAACGCCCCCGCAGCGCATCTGCATGCGAAAGGTCAACTCAGCTTAATGGGGGATTACCCAATTAGCATCAGCGTACAGGTCAATGACCTGCACACCGGAATGCTGGGAGACTACCCCGCAGCACTCATCAATGCGGATATTGAAATGCAAGGCAGGTTGCAACCGGAAATAGTTGCGAATATCGAGCTCACTACACATCATAGCCAATGGCAGGATCAACCGCTCTCTGCTTCAGGCAAGCTGCTGATTACAGGGGGGCAGATTGAACAGATTGAGTTCCAAACCACGATTGCGAACAACCAGGTACTTGCCTATGGGAACCTGGGTAAAACCAGTAGCCGCCTTTCCTGGCAGGCTGATATCGCCAATCTGTCAACATTCAACAAGCACTATGATGGTGAGGCGCACGCACATGGCGTGATTGAAGGCAGCATGGATAACCTCGCATTCAACTTCAATCTGAATGCCCAAAAGCTGCGCTTACCCAACGATATCAAAATCGGAAAACTACAAGCGCAGGCATCCATATCATCGGGCGAGAACGGCAGCACAAAAGGCGAACTCAAGGCCAATGCAATTCAGTATGGAAAAATTTCGGCCATTGAGGGGCAGGCGCATCTGGAAGGCACACGGACAAAACACCAGCTAAACTTGTCCGCACAAGGTAAAGACCTGGCATTTGAATCGACACTTGAGGGCGGCATGTTAGGCGCCAATGCCTGGCAGGGGTTTTTACAGCAACTCCACTACACAGGTAAAACAGCGGCAAACCTGAGCAGCCCGGCGCCATTAAGAATAGACGGCAATGGCATGCTACTGGAACAAGCGAGTCTGCAGCTAAATCACGGACACGCCAATATAGAAACGCTGCAACTCTCCGAGAGCCAATGGCGGAGCAAAGGCAACCTGTCACAAATCACCCTTGCCGACTTGCCGGATGGCTTGGTCAAACTGCCCGATAATTTACATGGCAGCCCGCTATTTTCTGCCAACTGGAACATCAGTGCTGCCGAATCTTTGAACGGCAATCTGAACATATGGCGAGAATCTGGCGACTTCACATTCACCGCAAGCAACGGCAAACAAACACCACTCGGCTTGGAAGCAGTCAAACTTGGGGCCACTTTCACCGACAATCAGGCAGAGATCATCGCCAGATTAAACGGGCAGAACCTGGGCAGGCTTGAAGCAACGCTAGGCACCGAGTTCAGCAAAACTGCCGATGGTTTTGCCTTATTGAAACAATCACCGCTTCGCTTGCAAGGTGCAGCAGAGTTACAAACATTGGCATGGCTCCCCATGCCAACCAGCCTCATGGATGCCGATATAGACGGTCAGTTCAGCCTGACTGTTCAAGCCAATGGCACTTTTGAAAAACCTGATCTCAGCGGAAATCTGACAGGTGAAAAACTGTATTTCAGCCTGCCTTCGCGCGGTGTGACTTTAAGCGATGGTTTGCTGGAGGCGGCGTTTCTTAACGACACCTTATTGATTAAAAAAGCCACGTGGCAAGGAGGTTCCGGCAGCGTCAATGCGGATGGGATCTTACTGCTCGGCGGCGGAAAACCCAGCCTGGATCTGAACTGGAATGCCAATCAATTCACGCTGTTATCCCGCACGGACCGTTTGCTGACATTCACCGGCGCTGGTAAAACCACACTGCAAAATGACATGCTGACCATTACCGGCAAAGTGAATGTCGATAAAGGGCTGCTGGAACTGGCTGAAGAAGATGCGCCTGTACTTGGTGATGATGTTGTAGTACTAGGCGCGCCCTCAGTGACTCAGCAACCCGCCCTGCAGGTATTGCTCAATCACCTTCAAATCAATCTGGGAGATGATTTTGTTCTGCGTGGGCGCGGCCTGAATGCCGAACTGAATGGCAATCTGACACTTATCGGCTTAACGCAATACCGCCCACATACCACAGGCAGCATTCAGGTCAAAAAAGGTACCTACATGGCATATGGTCAGGTGCTGAACATTGAACGCGGCATTTTCAATTTCAGCGGCACCATTGACAACCCTGGGCTCAACATCCGCGCGATGCGCAACAGCAAACCGGTCAATGCAGGCATTGAAATCACCGGCAGCGCATTCATCCCCATCACCAAACTGGTATCAGACCCCAATGTGGCAGAAACCGAGAAACTGTCATGGCTGGTACTCGGGCACGGCATGGACACCGCAGGCAAGAATGATTACGGCATGCTGTCACTTGCAGCCGGAGTACTGCTGTCGCAAGGGCAGTCGGTACCGTTGCAAACCCAGCTTGCCCGCGCCGCAGGGCTGGATGAATTCAGCTTTGCCGGAGGTGACGCCGAAAGCGCTTCGCTGACTTTTGGCAAACGGCTGACCTCACAACTTTACCTAAGTTACGAAAAAAGCATGACCGGCCTGCTCGATGTCGCCAGACTGACATTCAACATCACAAACCGATGGTCCTTACGCGCCGAAGCCGGTACAGAAAGCGCCGTGGATGTGTTGTATACTTTCAGCTTCAAATAAACATCGATTCGACATGAGCGAAATCCTGATTCTCTACTACTCTCAAGGCGGCGCAGTGCGCAGCATGGCACAACTGATTGCGCGCGGTGTTGAAAGCGTGCCCAATACCAAAGCGCGCATCCGCACAGTACCGAAAGTGTCTGCCAATTGTGAAGCCACCGAATCTGACATTCCTGCCAGCGGAGACCCATATGTGGAGTTGCAGGATCTGCAAGACTGCATTGGCCTGGCACTTGGCAGCCCTACCCGCTTTGGCAACATGGCCGCGCCAATGAAATACTTTCTGGATGGCACGACAAGCTTGTGGCTTAAAGGCGCGCTCATCAACAAGCCGGCGGCGGTCTTCACTTCCAGCGGCTCCATGCATGGTGGCAATGAAAGCACCTTGCTCACCATGATGTTGCCTTTGATGCACCATGGCATGATCATGGTTGGACTACCGTATTCAGAACCTGCATTATCAGCGACCACCTCTGGTGGCACCCCTTACGGTGCAAGCCATATTGGCGGCGCCATGGATGACAAACCAATCAGTGATGATGAAAAGAAATTATGCATCGCTTTAGGCCGGCGACTTGCTGAGGCCGCACTTAAACTATCAGCCTAACACGCTATGAATCTATCATCTGAAGCAAGAAAGTTTCTACGCAGTACGCACAGCGGCCTGCTTTCTACCATATCATCAAAATTTGAGGGTTATCCGTTTGGCTCAGTTGCACCATTTGTATTGGGGCATGACTGCCAGCCGGTCATTCTTATCAGCAGCATCGCAGAACACACCAAAAACATCGTCAGCAACCCTAAAGTCTCATTACTCGTTTTTGCAGGCGCTGAAGATTTACAGGCCAACGCACGTTTAACGCTGCTTGGTGAGGCAGTGAAAATCGAGAAAAACGATGCTGACTTAAAAGCAAGATATCTGCGCTACCTGCCACAAGCAGCCAGCTACTTTGACATGCATGATTTTGCTTTTTATCGTATCAATATCAATCAGGTTCGCTATATTGGTGGTTTTGGCAAAATGAGCTGGATAGCCTCCAGTGAACTATTGAATCCGGCACAGCCAGCAGACAACCTACTCGCGAGCCAGGAAGCCTCCATCATCGAGCATATGAATGCTGATCATACTGACAGCCTGATTGCTTACTGCAAACACTATCATCAGCTTGATGTATCCGACACACAGATGCTAGGCATGGATAGTGACGGTTTTGACATCAAAGCAAATTTGGGTAGTGATATTAAAGTGCTGCGCTTTGAATTTGAACAGCCTGTTCACGACGCACAATCTGCTCGCGCAGCACTCGTACAAATGTCAAAATTAGCTAAAAATTAGAGAAACCATGATCCAAAAACTGCAACTTGGCGCTTCAGCCAGTCTACTTGCGCTGATATTGCTTGCGCTCGCATGGGAAACCGTCCTTGCGCCACTCAAGCCCGGCGGCTCCTTACTGATGCTGAAAGCAGTGCCGCTGCTCATACCGCTTTTTGGTATATTGCACGGCAAACGCTACACTTACAAATGGGCAAGCATGTTCATACTGCTCTATTTCACCGAAGGGGTTGTACGTGCCTGGTCCGATACAGGACTATCAGGCAAATTGGCCCAGCTGGAAATCGTGCTCTCTTTCCTGTTTTTTATTTGCGCTATTTTTTATGCCCGCCTGACGCGTAATAAAACATAAGAAATGCCATAAATACCGCGCCAAATCAGCGTTCTTCTACTATAATTTGCTTATGAGAATCTTACTTTCAAATGATGATGGCTACTTTGCGCCCGGTCTTAACATACTCGCAGAGCACATCAGCAAGATTGCTGACGTAACGGTAGTTGCGCCAGAAAGAAATCGCAGCGGCGCGAGCAACTCCCTCACCCTGGATAGACCATTAAGCGTAAAAAAGGCGTCCAACGGTTTTTTCTACGTGAACGGCACCCCTACAGACTGCGTGCATATCGCGCTGACCGGATTGATGGACACGATACCGGACATGGTCATCAGCGGAATCAATGATGGCGCAAACATGGGCGATGACACTATTTATTCAGGTACAGTCGCTGCAGCGATGGAAGGCTATCTGCTAGGCATCCCATCGATTGCGGTTTCCATGTCACAGCATAACTCCACCCATTTTGAAACCGCTGCAAGAGTAGCGGTTGAGTTAGTGCAGCATTATCAGAAACAAGGGTTCAACGCACCCACACTACTCAACGTCAATGTGCCGGACATACCTTACGATGCGCTGCAAGGTCGCGTTGTGACGCGTTTAGGCAAACGCCACAAGGCTGAGCCAGTCGTTCAACTCAAAACACCGCGTAACGAAACCGTTTACTGGGTAGGCGCGGCAGGACAGCCAAATGACGGCGGAGAAGGTACCGATTTTTATGCGGTTGGTCATAATAAAGTGTCCATTTCACCGATTCAGGTAGATTTGACCAGCCATGTACAACTGAATGATATTAAAGACTGGCTCAATGTAGGAAAGAACAAATAGTGGCACTGGTAAGATCATCTCAAGCCGGAATCGGCATGACATCCCTGCGCACACGTGAGCGCATGCTTAACCGCCTGCGAGAGCAAGGCATTAAAGATGAAGTCGTGCTCTCTGCAATCGGCAGCATCCCTCGCCATATCTTTGTCGATGAAGCCCTGTCAATCCGCGCTTATGAGGACGTATCGCTTCCTATCGGCTTTGGTCAGACCATCTCGCAGCCTTATATCGTGGCACGCATGTCTGAAATCCTGCGCAACGGCGAACCACTGCAAAAAGTACTGGAAATCGGCACCGGCTGCGGCTACCAAACGGCTGTGCTGTCAAAAATCGCCAAGGAGGTCTATTCGGTAGAACGCATCCGCCCGCTAGTCATGAAAGCACGTGGCCACCTGCGTGAGCTCAGATGCGTCAACGTCAAGCTGGACCATGCAGATGGTAATATGGGCTTGCCGCAACTCGCCCCTTTTGACGCGATCATGGTCACCGCAGCAGCCAGCCATATCCCGCAGGATTTATTAGACCAATTGGCGATTGGCGGTCGGCTTGTGATTCCGGTCGGCACTGATGAACAAATTCTGTATCTGGTTGAGCGCATAACAGCACAGGAATACCGCCAAACCAACCTAGAACCGGTGAAATTCGTGCCTTTACTAGGCGGCACCAGCTAAATATGCTTGCTATACGCGCAGTATCCATCTCACTGCTTATCTGGGCATTAAGTGCCTGTAGTACCAATCCCGCACCGGTGATCGATCGTCTTCCAGGCAGCAAAAGCACGACAAGCAAACCAGTCAGTACAAACAAAACCAGCCAAAAAACCAGTAGCAAAGTGAATGGTGACTGGCGCCCTGACACGTACATCGTAAAAAAAGGTGACACACTCTTTAGCATTGGTCTTGAATACGGTTATGACTACAAAGAGATTGCACAGGCTAACGATATCAAAGCTCCTTACACCATAAAAATCGGTCAAACACTGAAATTCAGTGCATTGAAAGAAAAACCAGCTATAGTCGAAAGCAAGCCTGCACAAGACAACGCCGAAAGCGTCACGACATATCCTTTAGGTAATGAAGTGAGCACGACAGCGACAAATACAACATCGGCAACACCACAGGTCGTCGCACTGAGCGAACCGAAAGCGATTCGCGAACCTTATAGTGACGAAGCGCTCAACAAACCGCTGCCGGCAGCAAAATCAGAAAGCACAAAAACCGCTTCCTCAACAAAAGCAGCCACCTCAACACCTGTTGCCATCAAATCTGCCAGCGCAGTTAAGTCTGAGACCAAAGCAGAAGCCAAACCCGAACAAAAAACTGAAACAAAAACCAATACTGAAGCAACCGATAGTTTTGATTGGGCATGGCCAACAAAAGGCAAAATCATTGCCAACTTCAATGATGCCGGCAACAAAGGCATAGACATCGCAGGCAGCATGGGACAAAGCATTGTCGCCACCGCCCCTGGAAAAGTGATTTACAGTGGCTCTGACCTACGTGGTTATGGAAAACTGGTGATCGTCAAGCACAATAGTACCTATCTGTCTGTTTACGCGCACAATAGCCAGATACTGGTAAAAGAAGGGCAGCAAGTCAGCCGTGGGCAAAAAATTGCCGAAATGGGGAATACCGACTCAAGTACAGTGAAGTTACACTTTGAGATACGCCAGCAGGGAAAATCTGTTGACCCGAATAAGTTTCTGGCAGCAAATTAACGATTGCCGACATAACAGATCAATCTGGTAAAAATGAAGGAGTTTAAGCATGGCCAACATCGACCCGAATAAATATGCGAAGAATAAAGACATTAACCCTGAAAGCAAATTGAGCGTGCTGTTTGCTACATTACGCATGGGGTTGATGCTGATAGGGATTGTCGGGCTAGCCTATGAGTTGTTCCGTGATGATGGTCTTTTCTCAAAGATCATGAGCAAACTGTTCGAATCGGGCAGCACCATGTTGCTGATTCCTGTGATCATTTTTGCAATCTGGCTGCTTAACCGCTGGTTCAGTTCACCCAACAAATCCGAAACCAAGAAAAGTGGCGACTACCCGATGTATGTCATGATGGCGGTCGGCGCATATTATCTGTTCAAAATCATCACTAGCGGCTCGCTTTAATATTCTCTTGGCAACACAGCGGGCCCTTTATAGTTTTGATTTAAAATAAGCATCCCATAACGCTCCAGTCCACCTATTAGCCTTTATTAGCTAAACACAGTGCCCAAACAAAGTAGCTCTCACATCATAGGTACTCATCTACATTCAGGTGACACTGGATTTTTAATGCTCAGCAAGGAGCTGATGCAATGCAAACTGAAAACACTGCTGGCGGATTAGAATAACAACATGAATAAAAAAATACCTATTGGCCTCGGCATACTTTTATTGATTGGCGCCCTGTTTGGTAGCTTTAGCGCTTTAAAGAACGTAGTTAATTATATTCCAAATGGCAATTGGTCGTTTGGTGGTCCGCAACTCTTGTTTTTATTGGCTTTTGTGTACATTGCTGCAGTCGGATTTAAGCTGATTAAAAACAATCTCCATGCTGCCAGCCAGGCCAAATGGATATTTCTATTACAAGCCCCTATTATTTCTATTCATGGTCTGTTTCACTGGTCTTGGTCTACAGGCTTAAAAGGGACAATAGGATACTCTTCAAAATATGGGGTTTTGACACATTTTCCAATTCCTTTTTATCAGGCAGGGGGCAATTTTCACTTTCAACCGGCGGACACGATTATTGGCATTAACTTGGTTGCATTAGGGCTTGCCTGGGTTGCGCACAAAATCAACCAGCAAGCCACGCAATCGCTTGCAAACAATCTACAAACCCCCATTGAAAGCGTAGCCTACAGTGCTCAAATCTCTGCAATCTTCAATCATCATTCGTTAGGCGCATGGCTCAAAAAATGGACCAAAGCATGGAGTATCTTGAGATTTTTATTGGGGGTGATATTGGTATTCGGCGCACTAGCAGGTGCGCTAGGGACGCTGGAAGGCATTTATGGTTATTTTTCTGACGATGACTATCTGAGAGGAGTCGCATATATCCTTTACTTACTCGCCTTTATTTATATTGGCGTCATCGGCTATAAACTTAGCGGCAATTTTGGTGATGTGACTAAACAAGCCAAATGGATATTTGCACTTCAGACACCCATTTTAAATATACCGCATTTTATCAACTGGTCTTGGTCAACAGGGATTGGTGCAAATATCGGTTTTTTTGATGGTCAGTCTTTGATTGAAATGCCTCAATTGCAAGAGGCTGATATATATTTCCTGTACCCAGATGATGAATTTGGTATAGGGGTAAACTTGGCAGCACTCTTGTTTGCTTATCTATTACATCTGTTAAGCGGACAGAAGCACGCTGAGCATAATTCAGCGAATCAATCAGAAGCAATGGTTACGGCCACAACCAATACTCAGGCAAGCGAAGACTATTACGTACAAGCCTACCAAGAACTACAAAGTAAAACGCAAGACATTGCTACTTGGGCAAAAGCACTCGCGACCAGTAATGGTGATAACGATGTAGCTGAGGCAACCTATTTACGCACACGTGTTGAGGCCTTGCAACAGACAAACGCCTCAAATCAAGCCCTTCTTCCCTATCAAGCAGGCATGCGCGCTCAAGCACAAGTCGAACATGAATGGTCATTTAAAAAGAAAATCGCAGCTGGGTTAAGCGCCGTTGTGCTTGCTATATTGGTTATCTTATTTGCAAGCGGAAGTCTGGAGTTCAACTTTAGTGACGAGAGTGCGGCGCAAATGGTTGAGAGTTCAAAAGACTCAAAATACGAGGCAAACAAATCATTGATCAAAGCGTTAAGTAAAAACGTATGCAATCAAACAGAGAAGTTATCAGAAGCGTTTAAAAATAACGATCGTGTTTTATTAGAAAACTTGGTGACTGATTACAATTGCATGATGGAAGGTTATGTTGATTTATTAGGCGCTGCAATTCTTCTTGATAAAGAAGAATTAGTTCGTTTTCTGAGTAACAAGGTAGATAGAGATAAAGTTTACGCACCAGGAATTGTATGGGCAGGCATAGCTAGAAACCAAAATTACCTGGAGCTGTTTTTAAGCCAAGGCCAGGATATCAATGCAACCAACTTATCTGGTCAAAATGTTGTCAATTCTATTGCGTGTAGTGACTTACAAACTTCTAAAGACAAAGAATATCTTTCCGTGCTTCGTTTAGCATTGGAAAAAGGCGGCAATCCATCACAAGCCGATGACTTGGGTAACACCGCATTACATTGCACCGAGTCCCCAGCGCACGTAGAACTTTTAGTGTCAAACGGTGCAAATGTAAATGCCGTTAATCATCAAGACGTTACGCCACTGGCAAGTCTGGCAAGTGGGTTGGAGATGCATCATCTGGAATCAGCTAAAATTTTAATTAAGCATGGTGCTAATTTAAATACTCAAGACACCACCCACGGCTGGTCTGCATTACACTGGGCAGTAGATTTTGGTGCTGTGGATATGGTTAAACTACTTTTAGATAGCGGTATTGACTCACAACTAATAGATAACGATGGTAAAACAGCCTTGATGCTAGCGAATGAAAAATCATCACCAAATGCAGAAATCATTAGACTGCTTTCAGATAGTCGCCGTAATTGAATGAAATGACAGAGCACAACAGAAGCATGACTAAGCACCACCTTCCGCTATTGCAAGCCACATTCAACAGCATGTTAAGTTATTTCGGACATCAACTGCCTGATGATGACGTACTCCAACGTCGTCGTGGCAAACTTGGTGAGGATAATGACGGTGGGGATTATGGCTATGGTGATGTAGTCACTTACCTATTCGGGCAAGACGACCGTGGGGAGTATCTAGATTACTACATGAAGCACCGCATCGCTGGCGACTCTCACATTCGCATTTATGAAGATGGCAGTTGGGAGGCGTTGGATGTTATATCACCTTTTGCTCGTGGCTCAGCCGACCCAATAGAAAACGAACGATTGCGACAAGAAGATCGTGAAGAGGTCACACGTATTCGCGAAATGCTGAAAGCCAAAGGCTTCAGTTCTAGTTATTGAAGCAATCTAGGATATTGACCGTGACTCTTGTGGAAATGAAATCTTGGCCATCAGCCATATTGCAAAACATCAAGCACAGGCTCCCAAGCATCATTTTTAAGTTTGCTCTACTAGGTGCATCGGGATTTGTGCTACATGGCCTAGCAAATGGCCCAAACTTTTTTTCTTTAGCCATTGTGACTGTTGATAACGCCCGTGTTGGTGATTTACAACAAGAAAAAAACAGTTCCCATATATGGTCGCTAGATTACCGCAGACAACGGCTATCCGATGGTGTTTGGGTGACAGGGAAATTAAAACTAAGCGCGCAAGATGCCCCACTTCCTAGCCAACTTCGTGATAAATCTCCCCAACAAGTGATAGGCAAAAATCTCCTGTTGCGCGTACCAGTGGAAGCGGATGAACCTACTGCACATTTTGCTTTTAATCGGCAAGTACGCCTAGCTGGATTAGCACTAAGTGTGTTATTACTTTTACGCTGGCATATCAGGCGCTACAGAGCACTTGGTCTTGACCCATTTGATAGGCGTCCGTGTGTGAAGTTAGCCCTGTTAATCGCTGTTATTAGCTGGGGCTGGATTTTTGAACTACCCCAAGGGATTGATTAATTTAGAGATGCCATAGTAGAGCAAATAACGTTTTAACTTAACATGTTGCGAACTCAACCAATATAGATTTAAGGTTTACTGGAATAAAAATGAA
>Ga0172367_10000868_pt1 | contig 45478 bp, 38 predicted proteins | sample Lak10m_FD_114542 | JGI IMG/M metagenome (GOLD analysis project Ga0172367, IMG submission 114542) | Freshwater microbial communities from Kabuno Bay, South-Kivu, Congo - kab_022012_10m | ecosystem: Environmental > Aquatic > Freshwater > Lake | place: Democratic Republic of the Congo: South-Kivu...
AACGCGCCGCCTGAACTCCGCAGGCTTCACCCTGATTGAACTGCTCGTGGTCATCGCCATCATCGCCATCCTGGCGGGGATGCTCCTGCCCGCGTTGAGCAAGGCCAAGGCGAAGGGCCAGGGGGCCGCCTGCGTGAACAACCTCAAGCAGATGCAGCTCGCGTGGCACCTGTATGCGGACGACAACGAGCGCCTCGCCCTCAACCAGCCCAGCAACAACACCAACCTCACCTGGGCGGCCGGCGATCTGCGGGTGGTCGCCGAGGCCACGAACACCACGATGCTGATGAACTCGCAGCTCGGCCGCTACACCACCACGCCCAACGTGTATAAGTGCCCCGCCGACAAGATCGTCGTGAACAGCCTGCCCCGCGTGCGCAGCATTTCGATGAACGCGTATTTCGGCGGTCGCGCCAACGGCGCGCCGGCCAGCCCGCGCGTCAGCACCGCGCCCAATCCGTGGTTTCAGCGGCTCGCGGCGGTGCCGAACCCCTCCGGCATCTGGGTGTTTTGGGACGAAAATTTCAGCACGCTCGACGACTGCATGGGCGTGGTGGACCTCAGCACCGCGTATCTCGCCAGCAAGGTGCTGGTCAACTCGCCGGCCACCTACCACAACCGCGCCGGCAGCCTGTCCTTCGCCGACGGCCACGTCGAGATTCACAAGTGGTCGCATCCCAACACGCTGCTCGGCCAATACAGCGTCCCCTGCGGCGAGGACTACGACTGGCTCGCCGCCCGCACTTCGTCGCCGCCATGAGCCTGCGCTCCGACTTCACTCATCGCGCCTCCCCCCTGAACCGCCGCGCCACCGCCGTCGTCTGAACCCGTGCTGCCGAAATGAATTCCGACTCCATGAACCAACCGTCTCCCGCCCGCTTCACCGCCTGCGTTGTCGCGCTTGCCTTGTTTGCATTCAGCAGCGCTGCCCACGCCGCCGCGCCGCTGCTCGAAAAGGTTGACCTCTTCGCCGCCGGCCAGGACGGCTACGCGCTCTACCGCATCCCCGGCATCGTCGTCACCCGGCGCGGCACCGTGCTCGCCTATTGCGAGGCGCGCCGCACCGGCAAGAGCGACTGGGACACGATTGACATCCTCCTGCGCCGCTCGACGGACGGCGGCAAGACGTGGGGCGAGCGCGCCAAAATCGCCGACGTGCCCGGCCCCAAGACGAAAAACCCGGTCGCGCTCGCGCAGAAGCTCGCCAACCCCAACGACGTGACCTACAACAACGCCGTCGCCATCCCCGACGCGAACGGCGCGGTGCACTTCCTCTACTGCCTCGAATACGCCCGCTGCTTCTACATCCGCAGCGACGACGACGGCGCGACCTTCAGCAAGCCCGTCGAGATCACCGCCGCCTTCGACAAGTTCCGCCCCGAATACGACTGGAAGGTGCTCGCCACCGGCCCCGGCCACGGCATCCAGCTCAAGACCGGCCGCCTCATCGTGCCCGTGTGGCTTTCCACCGGCACCGGCGGCCACGCGCACCGGCCCTCGGTCACGTCCGTCATCTACAGCGACGATTTGGGCCGCACTTGGTCGCGCGGCGAGATCGCCGTGCCGAACACGGAGCAGTGGGTCTTTCCGAACGAGACCGTCGTCGTGGAACTCGCCGATGGCCGCGTGATGCTCAACGTCCGCAGCGAGTCGAAGAACCACCGCCGTCTCGTCACCACCAGCCGTGACGGCACGACCGGCTGGAGCAGGCCGCAGTTCGACGACGCGCTGCTGGAGCCGATTTGCATGGCAGGCATCGTGCGCGTCTCGGAGAAGCCGGCGAGCACGCAGAACCGCATCCTTTTCGCCAACCCGCACAACCTTGAGCGCGCCGACGGCAAGGCGGCGGAAGGCAAATCGCGCGACCGGAAAAATCTTTCCCTCAAACTCAGCTACGACGAGGGGAAGACGTGGGCCGTGAACAAACCGCTCGAACCCGGCTACAGCGCCTACAGCGATGTCGCGGTGCTGCGCGACGGCATGCTGCTCTGCTTCTACGAGCGCGGCCGCAAAGGCGACGCCGGCAAGAACCCGACCAGCTACGCCGGCCTCACCGTCGCCCGCTTCAACCTCGAATGGCTGACGGACGGGAAGGACACGTTCAAGTGAGCGCCGCCGTGATTCGCTGCGGAGCGCCGGTCGCCGACCCGGCCCGAATCGCCCTCCTGGTAGCGCAGGTTGGCAACCTGCTGTTTCGCCGACTGGCAGTCGGCCGCCGTGCCGATTTCCAATCGGCGACACCGCAGACTGGCAGTCTGCGCTACGGCGCGGTGTGCCTGACCACTCTGCTTGCCTTGAACACGGTCGCCGCGCCCGCCTTCCGCATCGAGCACAGCGTCGTGCTCACCAGCACGGGCGATTACCACTGGTCGCAGTCGCGCCCGGCGGTGGTTCCCGGCCAGCCGGCCCGCGTCGTCGTCACCACGCAGGAGATTGAGCGGCTCGGCTCGCACGGCTATCGGGACATTTACTTCACCGAGACCACCGACGGCGCGAAGTCGTGGAGCGCGCCGCGGCGCATTGACGCGCTGAACCGCCGCCGCGACCCGGACGGCATCGAGCGCGTGATGGGCGACCTCTGCCCGCAGTGGCACGCCGCCACCGGCCGCCTGCTCGTCACCGGCAAGACCTTCGGCTTCCTCGCCAACGCGGTGGCAACCAAGGCCAAGGACGACCGTTCGCAGGAGCGCGTCGCCTACGCCGTGTATTCGCCCGCGACGAAGCAGTGGAGCGGCATGAAAATCATGGCGCTGCCGGAGAAGGACCATGAGGGCAAAACCATCCTCGAGCCGAACGCCGGCTGCAACCAGCGCTGGGATTTGTCAAACGGCGAGATCCTCCTGCCCGTCCGCTATCGCAAGGATCCGAAGTCCCGCGTCTATACGACCATCGTCGCGCGCTGCACGTTCGATGGCGAGACGCTGACCTACCGCGAGCACGGTTCGGAGTTCAACGTGCCGAAGCCGCGCGGCCTGTATGAGCCGTCGGTGTGCGGGTTCGCGGGCCGCTACTTCCTCACGATGCGCGCCGAGGTGACGGGCTACGTCGCGCGCGGCAAGGACGGCATCAACTTCGAGCCGCCCGTCGAGTGGAAGTTCGACGACGGCCAGCCGCTGGGCAGCTACAACACGCAGCAGCACTGGGTTCCGCACAGCGGCGGGCTTTACCTCATCTACACCCGGCGCGGCGCGAACAACGACCACGTCTTCCGCCACCGCGCGCCCATCTTCATCGCGCGCGTGGACCCGGAGCGCCTCCATGTCCTCCGCGCCACGGAGCAGGTGCTCCTGCCCGAGACCGGCCTCGACCTCGGCGGCGGCTTCGCGCCCGTGGATGTGAGCGCGAACGAGACGTGGGTGGTCAGCTCGGAAATGGCCTTTCCCAAGAGCCGCGTCCACGAGCCAAACCGCGTGCGGCTCGCGAAAATCATCTGGGCCGAACCGAACAAGCTTTTCTCAGTGAACAACGTATCTGCCAAGCCTGCCACCCGCTGAACAACTCGATGAACACGTCCTCATTCACACGTCGCTGCCTTTGCCTCCTTGCGCTCGGATTTGTTGGCGCTGCCAGCGCCGCGCCGCCGTTGCTTGAGCAAACCCCGCTCTGGACCGCCGGGCAGGACGGCTACCACACCTACCGCATCCCCGCGCTGCTCGTGACCGCGAAGGGTTCCGTGCTCGCGTTCTGCGAGGGCCGCAAGACCAGCTCCGGCGACCACGGCGACGTGGACCTCATCGCCAAGCGCAGCACCGACGGCGGGCGCACTTGGTCGCCGCACCGCATCGTTCACGAGGAAGGCGGCGAGGCGAAAATCACCATCGGCAACCCGTGCCCCGTCGTGGACACGAAGACCGGCACGATTTGGCTGCCGTTCAACCGCGACAACAAGGCCGTGTTCATCACGTCCAGCACGGACGACGGCCTGACTTGGTCCACGCCACGCAACCTCAGCGCCACCACGATGAAGCCGGACTGGGACTGGGTCGCCACCGGGCCGGGCATCGGCATCCAGCTTACGCGCGGGCCGCATAAGGGCCGGCTCGTCATCCCCAGCGACCACAAGCGCACGCTCGCCGGCAAGCAGCTCGAATGGAACTCGCACATGATGTTCAGCGATGACGGCGGCGCAACGTGGCAGATCAGCGCGCCCATCCAAGCCGGCGGCAACGAGTGCCAAGTCATCGAGCGCGCCGACGGCTCGCTGCTCGTCAACACGCGGATGCAAGGCGGGTGGCAGGGCCTGCGCGGCACCGCCACCAGCACCGACGGCGGCGCGACGTGGACCGCCATCACGCACGAGAAACAGCTTCCATGCCCCAAGTGCCAGGGCAGCTTGCTGCGCCACGACGAGAAGCGCCTGCTCTTCAGCAATCCCTTCCCGCCCGAGCCGAAGGACGGCAAGCCCAGCGGCGCGCGCGTGCGCCTGACCGTCCGCAGCAGCACGGACGACGGCAAGACCTGGCCCGTCGCCAAGCGCCTGCACGAGGGGCCGTCCGCCTACTCCACCCTCGCCCGCCTGCCCGACGGCACCGTGCTCTGCCTCTACGAAGCCGGCGAGAAACGCGCCTACGAAACCCTCCGCCTCGCACGCTTCAACTTGGAATGGCTCACGGAAGCTGGTAGCAAGTGAGCCATGAAACCCGCGAAGGCCCGAAGGCTGCGAGCGTTGCCAGCCAGCTACGCCGTGGTGCTCGCCGACTTGAAGGCGCGTGTCCGCAACGCGCAGGTGAAGGCGGCGCTGTCGGTGAACCGGGAGTTGATTCAGCTCTACTGGCAGATTGGCCGCGAGATTCTTCGCTGCCAAAGTGAGCAGGGCTGGGGCGCGAAAGTGGTGGAACGGCTGGCCAAGGACTTGGCGGTGGAGTTTCCGGAACTGAAGGGATTTTCTCGCGCGAACATGCTTCGGATGCGCTCGTTCTATGCGACATGGGCGGCAGTCGAAATAGTCCAACAGCCTGTTGGACAATTGGCCGGTCCGGTGGCGTCACCGCCCGTGACACAATCGCGGATGGCAAATGTGCAGCGGGCTGCCGCACCAATTGTCGCGCAGCCTGTGCGACAATTGGAAGAGCCGCCCGAACCTCTGTCGCTGCTGCCGTGGGGCACGAACCTCATCCTGCTGCACAAGCTGAAAGACCCCGCCGCGCGCCTCTGGTATGCGCGCAAGACGCTGGAGCACGGTTGGAGCCGCGCGGTGCTGACGGTGCAGATTGAATCCCGGCTGCGCCAGCGCAGCGGCAAAGCCATCACGAACTTCGACCGCACGCTGCCCCCGGCGCAGTCGGACCTCGCGCGCGAGGTGTTGAAGGACCCTTACACGTTCGACTTCCTCTCGCTCGGCGAGGTGGCGCAGGAACGTGACCTGGAGCGCGGCCTGGTGCAGCACATCCAGCAGGTCCTGCTCGAACTGGGCGCGGGGTTTGCGTTCGTCGGACGGCAGGTGCGGCTCGACGTGGGCGGCGAGGAGTTCGCGCTCGACCTGCTGTTCTACCATCTGCGGCTGCGCTGCTTTGTGGTGGTGGACCTGAAGATGAAGCCGTTCGAGCCGGAGTTCGCGGGCAAGATGAACTTCTACCTCTCCGCCGTGGACGACCAGCTCCGGCATCCCGACGACGCGCCCAGCATCGGCCTGCTGCTCTGCAAGGACAGCCGGAACCGGCTCAAGGTCGAGTATGCGTTGCGCGATGTGAGGAAGCCCATCGGCGTCGCGGGCTGGCAGACTCGGCTTGTGGAATCCCTGCCCAGGAAGCTGCGCGGCTCGCTGCCGACCATCGCGGAACTGGAGCAGGAGCTGGGAAAGTCCAAGCCATGAAACACCGCCTAACCATTTTGCTCTCGACCCTCTGCGTGGCCCTGACGGACGGCGCGGCAGCAGCGGAGGACGCGCTTACGCCGGGAGATTTCTTCACCGAGCGGCCCACGTTAAACTGCCTCGGCTTCCGCTGGTATGTGAGCGGGGACAGCAATCGCACGGCGAGCGTGCGCGTCCAGTATCGCGCGCGTGGTGGCCCGTGGCGCGAGGGGCTGCCGCTGTTGCGCTCGAACGGCGAACTGGTGGCCGGCAACCTGCCCGAGAAGGAGCGCGCGGGAGTGGTGTGGACGACGCCCAACGTTTTCGCCGGCAGCCTCGTGGACTTGGAGCCGGACACGGAATACGAGGTCAAGCTTGTGCTCGCGAGTCCGTCCGGAGCGGCGGTGGAGAAGGTCGTGTCGGCCCGCACGCGCCCGGTGCCACGAGCCTTCGCTGGCGGGCGTAATTTGCACGTCTATCCCGCAGGGCACACCGACCCGCGCCAATCACCCGCCTACGATGGGCTGGCGGCGGCTTATGCAACTGCTGCCCCCGGAGACATCCTGCTCGTTCACGCCGGCGTCCACACAGTGGCAGCGAAGCTCGACCGGACGGACTACCTGCTCACTCGGCCCGCGACCGCAGCAAAGCCCATCGTGATCCGCGCGGCGGGCGACGGGGAGGCGGTCTTCGATGGGCGCGGGGCGCTGCGGCTGTTTGATACACAGTCGGCACATCACCACCACTTCGAGGGCCTGACGTTGCGCGGCGCGGACCACGCCATCTACGCCGGCCGGGAACGCGGAGCCACCGGGCTGGTCGTGCGGCGGTGCCGGTTTGACGGGATGGCTTACGCGGTCTTTGGCCTGCATCCGGAATGCCGGGATTTCTACATCGCGGACAACGTGTTCGTTGGGCCGCACGCCAAGTGGCATCCGCGCGAAGGGCAGCAGAACGACAGCCACGCGGTGTGGCTCTCCGGGCAGGGCCATGTCGTGTGCTTCAACACCATCACCGGCTTCTGGGACGGCGTGGATGTCTATGGCCGCCGCCCGCCCGCCGAGCGCGAGCTGCAGAACGCGGCGATGGACTTCCACAACAACGACATCTCCGCGTGTGGCGACGACGGCATCGAAATGGACTATGCCGTCCACAACCTCCGTGTGTTCCGCAACCGCATCTGGAACTGTTTCATGGCCGTCACCGCGCAGCCGGTCTATGGCGGGCCGGCGTATGTGTTCCGCAACGTCGTGTTCAACACCACGCGGTCGCCGCTCAAGCCCAACCTCCAGCCGTCCGGGTTGCTGATCTTCAACAACACCTTCCTCGCGCACGGCTCGGCCGGCCGGATGGCGACGGGCTGGCAGAACTCGCGGCTCCACAACAACCTCTTCCTTGGCACCGACGGCGGCCCCGGCGTGCTCTGGACGGGCACGGCGACCCCCGAGACGACGCGGATGGATTACAACGGCTGGTATTTCTTCAAGTCCGCCGAGCCGCGCCCCATCTGGTGGCGCTTTGCGAAGCTGACGCAGGTGCCCACGGGGAGCCAGTTGTCCCTCGAAGGCACTTTCACCAGCCTGGCTGAATTCACCCAATACACCGGCTACGAACGGCACGGCGTGGCGATGGACCCGGGCGTCTTCCAGCAGGCGGCGACCCCGACCGGCACGAATGTCCCGCTGCCGCCGATGGATCTGCGGCTGCGCGCCGGCTCGCGCGCGGTGGACACCGGCCTGGCGCTGCCGAACTTCACCGACGGCTTCACCGGCAGCGCGCCGGATCTGGGGGCTTTGGAACTGGGCGCGAAGCCACCGCACTACGGCCCGCGAAACTAAGCCTGACTATGAAACGCACCCTCCTGTCTCTGCTGCTCGCGATGGTCTGCCTGGCCTCTGCCACCCGCGAATCATCTGCCCAAACCTGGCGCTCACATCCGCCGATGCGTCCGCTGCCGCAGGCGGTGAAAAGTCCGCTCGCCGCCGGGCCGAAACTCTTCGTGGACGCCGCGAAGGGCAACGACGCAAACGCCGGCACGCAGGCCGCGCCGTGGAAATCGCTCGCGCACGCGACGCGGCAGTTGAAACCCGGCGACACGCTGTATCTGCGCGGCGGCACTTACTACGAGAAGATCGCGCTCACCCGCTCGGGCACGACGAACGCGCCCATCACCATCGCGTCGTTTCCCGGCGAGCTGGCGGTGATTGACGGTGGCCTGCGTGAGTTCGCCGAAAGCCCGGCGACGAGCTGGGAGCCGTTCGCGGGCGGCGCGGAGGGAGAATTCGTTTCCACCAAGACTTACTTCGGCGCGGACTCCCGCCGCGCGCCGACGCAGTTCCTTCCCGCGTCGTGGGAGCCGATGTGGGGCATCGAGGACGAGCGCCCGCTCGCGCTCGGTTGCTTCGCGGACTCGATGGTGCCGCTGCATGGCTACCGGAACCTCGTGGACCTGCGCGCGACGAACGAGTTCTGGCTCGCCGGCAAGAAGGACAAGGACACGGGCTTTTATTGCGGGCCGGGCCTGTGGTTCAACCGCCAGACCGGACGCATCCACATCCGCCTCGCGCACCACACGCTGCCGGGCCTCGGCGACCGCGCGTATCGCGGCGAGACGGACCCGCGCAAGCTCCCGCTCGTCGTCGCGCTCGGCTTCGGCGACGACGTGCTGCGCGTGAACGGCGTGCAGCACGTCCGCCTGCACGGCCTCGTGCTGCGCGGCGCGACGGGCAGCCCGATGATTCACGTCTATGGCTCGCAGCACATCGAGTTGGACCGCCTCATCGTCTTCGGCGGCTTCCCCGCCCTGCTGGTGAACGCCTCGCAAAACCTCCGCGTGACGCACTCGGCCTTTCGCGGGAACGCCGCGCCGTGGACGGGCCGCGCGCACATGAAGTATCGCGGCACGGCCTCGTATCAGATCGTCCTGCGCAACGAGCAGCCGGGGAACGAGAACCTTGAGTTTGCCCACAACGAGTTCACCGACGACCACGACTTCGCCTTCTTCCGCTACGCGAAGAACCTCCAGTTCCACCACAACTTCGTGGACAACTTCAACGACGACGGGATGGAGTGCGGCGCGAAGCTGCGCAGCCACACCATCTACATCCACCAGAACCGCATCGGCGCGTGCCTCGGCGAGTTCCAGCAGCACGAGATTGAGAAGGACGAGTCGCCGCTCGACCACGATCCGAAGGCCGGCGTGTTCGTCTTCCGCAACGTCTTCGACTTCCGCGCGGGAGTTTATTACCAGTCGCCCGCGCAGCCGGACCCGACCGGCGCGTTCCTCCGGCACGAGGGCCATCTCGCCAGCGACCACGGCTCGCCCATCTGGCCGGTGATGCGCGTCTATCACAACACCTTCCTCCGCCGCACGCCGACCTTCCGCGACTACTTCCTTTTCGGCCTCGGAGCGCAGGGGCTGCGGAACACGGAGCGCGACGTGTTCAACAACCTGTTCGTGCAAATCGAGAAAGTGCCGGGCACCGGCTTCGCGGGCATCAAGGAACCGGGCAACGTGCGCGAAGGCGGCAACATCCTGTGGGGCGTGCAGGACGGGCCGGCGCTGAAGGGCGACCCGTTCGCGAAGTTCCGCGCCTCGCCGCTCTTCGCGGCCAGCAAGAAGTTCTACGAGCCGGGATTGACCACGCACGACCGCGTGGCCGACCCGAAGTTCGTCGCCTTCCCCGCCGACCTTCGCCTTCAACCCGCCAGTCCCGCCGTGAACACCGGCCTGCCCCTTCCCGCCGACTGGCCCGACGCCTTGCGCGCCGCGAACAAAAACGCCCCGGACATCGGCGCGCTGCCGCTGGGCACCACGCCGTGGAGCGTGGGCGTGGATGGGCGGATTCCGTTGTTTGGCGGGGCAAGTGAACGGCGATGAGTCAGCCGTTGTTGCTCAGAACTTCCGTCCCACGCTCACCGTGAAGGCGTGCGCGAAGAACTCATACCGCCCGTCCGCCGACTGCCCGGCTGGCGACGGCGCGCTGCCGCTCACCACGCGCGGTGTGCCCCAGGTGAACTGATACCCCGCGTCCGCGCTCCACGCGCCCCACTGCCGCCCGAAGCCCATGCTCCACGCGTGTCGGTCCGTGTCCGGCACCAGTGGCGTGAAGTTCACGGATGGCACCGAGTTCTGGCTGTAGATATAGCCCGCGCTGGCGTGCCAGCCCTTCTCGAACTGACGTGTCGCGCCCCAGCAGAAGTGCCAGCTAGATTCCCAGTTCAGCGCGAGCGGCGGCACGGGCGTGGCCTGCGCGATGGGCACCGTCTTGAGCACGCTCCAGTCCGTCCAGTTCGCGTTGAACTCCAGGTTCCACTCCGGCGCGGGCCGCCACGACCAGCCCATGCCCAAGGTCTGCGGGAAGGGGAACCGCGCGCTCGCCGCCTGCGTGAGCGCGAAGGCCGGCGCGACGGACACCGTCTCCGTGCGCCCGTGGTAGTTCAACGTGGTGGCGCTGCGATAGGTGACGCCGAAGGCGTGCTCCGCCAGCGGCTGCCAGCGCAGCGCGGCGGTGTAGCCCACGTCCGTGTCATCGCCCTTGAAGCGGAAGAAGTCATTACCTGGCACGGCGGAAAGGCCCTGCCGCAGGTCCGTCTTGGCGTAGTTGAACGTCGGCCCGAAGGCGATGGAGAGCGATGGCCCCTGGTAGCAGCCGACGTGAGGAGGCTCTGATTTCAATTCCGTATTCCGCATTCCACGTTCCGCATTGGCGTGAGCCTCCTCACGTCGGCTGCTACCACCGAAGATTTGCCACGCCACGACGGGCGAGAGCGTGAGATACTCCACGCGCCCGTCCAGCGCCACGGAGCGGAAGCCGGTGGTTTCCGGCCACTTCATGCTCAGGCCGAAGGGCGAGTAAAGCCCGACGCCGAACGCCAGCGGCCCGCGTTCCGGGCGGTAGGTGTAGTAGAACTGCGGCAGCGCCTCGAACGCCTGCCGGGAATTCGCCTGCGCCCCGCCGGGCGAGCGGAAGGTAGAATGGTAAGTGATCGCGTAGCCGCCGAACTGGACTTGGTGCCCCGACAACTGCGTGATGCCGGCGGGATTGAAGAGGATGGCTGATGGCCGGTCGGCGGTGGCAGCGAAAGCGTTGCCGCGCGCAGTGGCGAATGGATCTTGGTCAACCAGCAGAATGCCATGACCCATGAGTGAGACCGGCACCGAAACGCACGCAGCAACAATGAGCCGCAAAGAATGCTTCATGATTTACGAATCCTTTCTGATTTCGAGAAACTGATAGACGCCTTGGCTGTCGGCTCGTAACGAGCGCTCTACTACAGCCTCCAGACCATCCGATAGGGACATCATCTCCTCAGAAGTTTTGTATTTGAGGAACCAGTCGCCGCCATACTCCATCCACAGACGTGTTGGATTACCAGGATGCGCGTTCGTTACCAGCAGCACCCCACCGGGAGCGACCATTTGCCACAGCCCCTTTGTCAACCTACTGGCGCTGGAGTGGTCGAAGTAATCAAACAAGCCAAACGCGTAAACAAAGTCGCGGTGCCCTATCGCGCCGTCCTTGCTACCTCGTAGCACGAACTTGAGGATGTTCTGCTCGATGACCGTGACGTGCCCAATCGCTTTGCTGACCTTGTTCTTTGCTCGCTCCAATGCGCCCTTGTCTTGGTCGAGAAGCAGGAAGTCACAACTTTCCAGCCCCTCTTGCTCCCAAAGCTCCAAGCACGAACCGCAACCGATGCTCGCCAACCGCTTGCCGCCGACACGAACGCGATTCGACAAGAAACGCACTCGTTCTTCATTGGCTCGGCAGTTTGCCATGTCGAGGGTGAGTGCCGTCAGAAGCTTCCCAACCTGTGTCCCTCCAGAATACCTGTGCTCGATGCCGCGCGTGGTGACAACAAGAGCCGTTTTCAGTGGTGAAACCGCGCCTTGTCAGCCCATGCGACGAGAGTAAGATGACCGTGCGATGACAACCGTCCTTTCCGACAAAGGCCAGCTCGTCCTGCCGGTGCCCGTGCGGGAGCAGCTTCATTTGCTGCCCGGCGACGACTTCGAGGTCGCCGTGGAGGACCGGGACACCATCACACTCCGGCGGCGGGTTGCCACGCCACCCAACCACGGGCTGGTGAACCTGCTGCTGGCCTGCCCCGCACCATTCGAGGAGTGACGCCTGAATAGTTTCCGGGCCATGAAGCGCCTCTTCCCACTTCTTGCGCTCTTTTGTGCTCTTTGTGGCCAGTCCGCTCTCGCCGCCATCCCCGGCGCGGGCGGGTGGCGGCATGAGGAGTTGCGGCGGTTCAAGGCCGCGGAGGCGAATCAGGGCGTCGCCGTGGACGCGGAGTTTTTCTACGCGATAGACAACCACTCGCTCGGCAAATACCGGAAGGACACCGGCGCGCGCGTGGCGGGCTGGGACGGCGGGAAGGACGGGCGCATCAAACACCTCAATGCCGGCGTGGTCTTCAAGGGCCGGCTTTACTGCGCGCACTCGAACTTCCCCAAGCTGCCGGAGGAAAGCTCGGTCGAGATTTGGGACACGGCGACGATGCAGCCGGTCGGCGCGCACCGCTTCCACGAGCCGCCGGGGTCGCTCACATGGGCGTTGCCGCTGCTGGGCGACGGGGACAGGAGTGTCCCCGCCACGGCGGCTGGCGGCTGGCTCGGGTGCTTCGCGCACTACAAGTCCACGAGCGACCCGGCGCGGTCGGTGGTGCGGCGGTTCGACGCGGGCTGGAAGCAACTCGGGAGCTGGTCGTTTCCGGCGGAGCTGGTGCAGCGCTTCGCAGGTAGCAGCGCGTCGGGCGGCGGCTTCGGGCCGGGCGGGCGGCTGTTCGTCACCGGGCACGATGCGAAGGAGCTTTACCTGCTCGGAAGTAGCTCGACATTCCAATGTCGAGACGTGGCTGAAGGAGGGCCATCGCGGAACTCGACTTTGGAAAGTCGAGCTACGAATGGCGTGCTGGAATGGCAGGCCACCATCCCCATCAGCGCGGAGGGCCAGGCGTTCGCGTGGGACCCGGTCGAGACGAACCTGCTCTACTCGATCTCCCGGCCCCGTCGCGAAGTCATCCTCTCGCGCGTCACGCTGGCGGCAGCCGCGCAGACCGATGCGAAGCCAGCAGCAGCCAACTCTTCCTTGAGCACGGAGGAACAGCGCCTTGGTTTCGAGTCGTTGTTCGATGGCAAGTCCTTCGCCGGCTGGGAGCAGAAGGGCAACTGGGTCATCGCGGACGGCGCGTTTTACCGGAAGGACAAGGGCGGCGACCTGACGTGGAAGGTGAAGCCCGTGCCCGATGACTTCGAGCTGCGCTTCGAGTGGAAAGTCTCCAAGGGCTGCAACAGCGGCGTCTATTACCGGCCCGGCCAATACGAGTATCAGGTTCTCGACAACGTCAACAGCCCCTACGGCGAGAACCCGCGCCAGGCCGCCGCGTCGCTCTTCTTCTGCATGGCTCCGTCGCGCGACGCCACGCGCCCGCTCGGCGAGTGGAACGAGGGCCGCGTCGTAGCCAAGGGCACCATCCTCCAGCACTGGCTCAACGGCGCGGCGGTCATTGACTTCGACTACACCGACCCGAAGTGGGCGAAGGAGATCGAGCTGCTGCGCATCCGGGGCGCGAACCTCGCCGCGCGCGGCGCGTTCCTGCGGTTGCAGGACCACGGGCAGGACGTGTGGTTCCGCAACCTCCGCCTGCGCGCGATTCCGCCGGAGGAAAAGCTCGTGCGCCACCCGTTCACGCCGATGCCGATCCCGCCCGCCGCGCTCGAAAAGGAAAACGAGCGCGTGCGACAGATGCTCAAGGCGAAGGAGAAGAAATGACGCGTCACAACACAGTGAGCCGCTGCCTTGTAGCGCGGGCGGAAGTGGGAACGGTGCGCAAGCCGTGACGGTTCGGACGCTCCCTCTCCGCCTCGAACGGGGACTTGAGTCGCTTGGGAAGCGGCGAAAGGAATTTGGCGAAGCCGAAGGCCCGCAGGGCCGAGCGAGCGAGCGGGCGCGAACGAGTCATTGGGCCGGGGTGAGGTGTCGAAGCTTTTGCCGCAAGAGGGCACAGGGCGGCGCAAAAGTAGGTCAGCGCCTCCGGCCTGACTTCCATTCAAAACGAACCGCCTGGGCGGAATCGGAAATGTAGCTCGACATTCCAATGTCGAGTTCGGCGGCCCTCTCAGCACGCACGGTTCTCGACATTGGAATGTCGAGCTACGCCGGAGCGCCGGCCTCCGACCCGGCGGGCAACTCCTGATAATAAGTCCTACAAAATACTTGTTGCCTTACTTTATTATATTGGTAGCCTTTCCTGCATGAGCACCACCATCAAGACCGACTCCGTCTGGTTCACCACCAAGGGGCAGGTCGTCATTCCCGTCTGGCTGCGCCGGCAGTTTGGCATTGAGGAGGGCACCCGGGCGTCCGTCATGGCCACGGACGAGGGCATCCTCCTCAAGCCCATCACGCGCGCCTACATCAAAAGCCTGCGCGGCAAATACCGGCACCTCCCCGTGATGGAAGCGCTCGCCGAGGACCGCAAACGCGAACGGGAGCTCTGACATGGCAACCAAGGTTCTGGATAGCTGGGCCGTGCTGGCGTTCTACAAGGGCGAGCCGGCCGGGGAGGTTGTCGAAAGGCTCATCGAGTCCGCCTCCACCTCGGGGAAACCACTCCTGCTCTCGGCCGTCAACTGGGCGGAAATCTACTACTCCATGGAGCGGGCGGGCGGACGACAGGCGGCGGACGAGGCGGCCGCCGACCTTGCCACCCTGCCGATTGACGTGGTGGGCGTGGGCGACGACTTCAAGCTGGCGCGGCTGGCCGCGCAGTTCAAAGCCACTCACAAGATGAGCCTGACCGACGCCTTCGCCGCCGCGCTGGCGAAGGAGAAAAAGGCCGAACTCGTCACCGGCGACTCGGAGTTCAAGCCGCTGGAGAAGGAAATCAAAATCCACTGGCTGAAATGAGCCGTCCAGCTTCCAGCCCCCCGCGCTGCATCGTCATTGCCGGGCCGAACGGCGCGGGGAAAACCACCTTCGCCCGCGAGTATCTGCTCAAAGACGCCGGGGTTGTTCACTTCGTCAACGCCGACCTCATTGCCGGCGGACTCTCGCCCCTCAGGCCGGAGCTGGCCGCCGTCGCCGGAGGACGTCTGTTCCTCGCCGAGCTTGATCGCCTTGCCCGCGCCCGGGTGGATTTCGCGTTCGAGGCGACTCTGAGCGGGCTTGCCTACCGTCACCGCCTCCAGCGCTGGAAGGAGGCGGGGTATCGCATCGAGATCATTTACCTGCGCCTGCCGTCGGCGCGCCTGGCCCTGCGCCGCATTTCCGCCCGCGTCCGGCAGGGCGGGCACAACGTCCCGCGAGCCGACGTCCTGCGCCGGTTTGGCCGCAGTTGGACCAACTTCGACCTCCACTACCGGCCGCTTGCCGACCGTTGGGAAGTGTATGACAATTCGCAGCGAACACCGCGGTTGCTGGAACTCGGACCAGGAAGCCAATGAAACCCGCCAAACCATCCCAACGCCGCCTCACCCCTGCCGGCCGCGCGCTGCGCCGCTCCGCCCGCGTGGCCCGCAAGACCGCCCGCGCCCACGGCACGCCCATCTACCTCTGGCGCGACGGGAAGATCGTCGCGGAGAAGCCCTGACCATCATGCACGCCCCACGGCTCGCCGCCGCGCTGGCTCAATCCGCATTCCGCATTCGGAAATCCGCACTGCCAAGCACCAGCAACCCGGAGTTCAAGCCGCTGGAGAAGGAAATCAAAGTCAACTGGCTGAAGTAGGCGTTCTCCCTCTCCACCTCGAACGGGCACAGGGCTGGAGTGAGGCGTCGAATTCTTTGCCGCAAAAGGGCGCAAGGCAGCACAAAAGACGAAGCTGTGAATCCCACTTCGGCGCGTTCCAGTTTGGAACATTGTAGCCGATAGGCCACAGACTGCCGGGCAGGATGAGGGGCATGATTCGCCCCATGCCAGTCAGGGACCGCACTCTTGTCGCCTTCGGACGTAATGTCGCCCGAATCCGCACTGAACGCGGCTATTCTCAAGATAAGCTCGCCGAGAGGGCCGACCTCGACCGCACCTTTGTCAGCGGCATCGAACGCGGCGTCCGCAATCCCGGCATCAAGACCGTCCTCCGTGTCGCCCGTGCGCTGAACGTCAGCGTCGCCGAACTGTGCAAGGGGGTGGATTCGTGAGCTGGCGTGGCGCTGACGATACTCCCTCGCCCCCAACGGGGGAGAGGGCCGGGGCGAGGGGGCAGCCCCTGACTTGCCTCGACTTGTTCTGCGGTTGCGGCGGTTTCAGTCTCGGGATGCAGCGCGCCGGTTTCAAAGTGCTGGCGTCCATTGACTTCAACCCGGAAGCCATTGAGACATTCAAGGCCAACTTCTCGAAGGACACGTTCGCCCTGCGCAAAGACCTCACCAGGTTCCCGCCGGACAAGCTGGCGGCCAAGCTCGGTGTCAACCAGGTGGATGTCATCGTGGGCGGGCCGCCCTGCCAGGGCTACAGCACCGTGCGGCAGGTGGACGCAGCCAACCACGGCTCCCGCGTCAAGCGCGACAAGCGCCGCTATCTCTTCCGCGTTTATCTCGACTACGTTGCCGCCTTCCGTCCGCGCGTGTTCGTCATGGAAAACGTCCTCGGCCTTCAGAGCGCGGCGAAGGGGAAGTTTTTCACGCTCGTTCAATCAGAGGCCCGCAAGCTCGGCTACCGCGTGCAGGCACAGGTGGAGGAGTCATGGAAACTCGGCGTGCCACAGAAACGCCGCCGCCAGCTCGTCATCGGCGTGCGGAACGACCTGCCCGGCTATTTTCCCGGCGACCTTGAGCCGGCCCAACGCGCCCTCGGAGCGCCGGTCTCTGACCCGGCGCGTTTGGCCACCAGCGACAGCGCCGCATTGAAGCCGGGAACACCGACGCTTTGGGATGCCATCGGCGACCTCCCCAGCCTCGCTGCCGGAGAGGGCATCGAAGCACGCGACTACGACCTCGCCTTGCGCGCGCGCTTCCTCGCGGAGCGCGGCCCCACCGCCCGGCACTACTTGGAGCAGGTGCTGGAAGCCGGCATTGCGCCCCGGCTCACCGCCCACCGCGCCCGGCCGCACAACGACCGCGACCTGCGCGATTTCGCCCGGCTCCGCGAAGGTGAGAACGCCGACCAGGCCATCGCCCGGGGTGAAACGATGGAGTTCCCCTACGACCGCAATGTGTTTCTGGACCGCTACACCCGCCAGCATCGCGAGCGGCTCTGCTCCACCATCGTCGCGCATCTGGCGAAGGACGGGCTGATGTTCATTCACCCGACACAATGCCGCACCCTCACTCCCCGCGAAGCCGCGCGCATCCAAAGCTTCCCGGACTGGTTTCGCTTTCCCGTGGCGCGCACCCACCAGTTCCGGCTCATTGGCAACGCCGTGCCGCCGCTCGTGGCCGAGGCCGTGGGCGAGGAGGTGCGGGAATTTCTCGGAGCGCCGTTCTCCGATCCGGCGCGAAACAACCAGCCGAACACGGGGCACCAACACGCCGGGTCGGAGACCGGCGCTCCGCAAACCCGCCCGGCCGCCGCGCGGGAGCTGGAGCGGCTTGCCCGGCTCGACCGCCGTGCCCTGCGCGCGGTGCCGCCGGAGGCATTCCTGCGCGGCTGGCACGCCCTGCTGTTTTTGTTTCCCGGCCTGCATCCAGACAACGCCTTGGACCACGGGCGCGACATGGAGGAACTTTCACCCGACCAACTGGCGCTGCCCGGCTTTGAGCAAATCCTCGCCCGCCGCTATGTCCGCAGCGGCTGGCCGGTCATGCTCGAATCCTTAGGCGGTGAGGCGTGGCGTCGTTTCGAGGCCCGGAAGATGAGCGAAGACGAATTTTACTGTGTGGCCGCCCAGCGTGCGGGACTGGCTCGCTCGGTTCGCTGACTGAACGAGGAAGAAATTGCTTGGCGACACCTGGCTAGCCTGGTCTAACCAGGCTCATGCCAGTCAACTTCAGCGGAATCAAGGTTGGTTCAGTGTGGGATCGCAAGCAACTGGCTGACCACTGGGACTACAAAAGCTTTCATGCCTTCGGTCGAGGAGTCTTCACTCCCAAGGGCGACAATAAAATCGTGCTCTTCGTGAAGGAAGAGAAGCGAGACGAGGACGAGCAATACGAGGACAAGCTGGTCAGCAATGTTCTGCACTGGCACGGAGAGAAAGGCCATCGAACCGACCAACGCATCGCCAATGCTCAAGAGTCAGGCGACGAGATTCACGTATTCTACCGTCCCAATCATCGCTCACCCTTTCGCTACCTTGGCTTGGCCCGCACAAAGCGGGTCGAATTTAGGAGCACCGAACCCAGCAAGTTTGTCTTGGAACTGCTGGCCTGACTGAAAGACAACTATGGCAAGAGGCAAGCCCTGGACACGCGACGAGTTGATTGTTGCGATGAACCTCTACTGCAAGCTGCCGTTCGGCCAGCTTCACCAGAAGAATCCCGCTGTCATCCATCTGGCCGAAAAGTTCGACCGGACTCCTGGAAGCGTTGCGATGAAACTCTGCAACCTAGCTTCACTCGATCCGGTTCACCAAGCGCGTGGAGTTAGCGGACTCACTGGAGCGAGCCAAGCAGACCGGGAAGTGTGGGCTGAATTCCACCAAGATTGGGAACGGCTCGGCTTTGAGAGTGAGAAACTGACTGCCGCGCTGGAGGGCACTGCCGTCGAGAAACTCGCCGAGCTAGACGAGACGGAACTGCCACGAGAGGGCAAAGAGCGGGAACGACTAGTAAAGCAGCGGGTCAACCAGCACTTCTTCCGGGCAACCGTGCTCGCGGCATACAATGGCAAGTGCTGCATCACCGGGCTGGAAGTTCGCGACCTGCTCGTCGCGAGCCACGTTGTGCCCTGGTCAGCGGACAAAGTGAACAGGATGAATCCACGAAACGGGCTATGCTTGAACGCTCTTCACGACCGCGCGTTTGACCGTGGCCTAATCACGCTCACGCTTGATTTGAAAATCGAAGTTTCGGCGCGGATGAAGAAGGTGCAACCGAGTGCGGCACGTTTCTGGATTACCGAATTCGACGGCGCACCTATCGCGATGCCCGAGAGGTTCGCTCCTGACCCAAACCTCATCGCTTGGCATCGCGAGAATGTTTTCAACCGGCTTTGAATCCCTCACAGGCCCGCTGTTACGAGCAAGACTCCAGTTTCGACTCGTAACGCTTTCGCAAGCGCCGCCAGTTCGAGCACCGTCACTTCTGCTTCGCCTCGTTCGAGTCTTTCGAGCCGGTCGAGTTCGATTCCCGACTTCTTCGCCAACGCAGCAGTGGTCATTCCTGCTTTAGAGCGCAGTTCAGAGAAAGTTTTACCGAGCGCAATGAGCGGGTTCTTGGGCTTTGCCATGCGCTCATTTCAACCTGGTTCGACTCCGAAAGCAATTGGATGACGCCGTGGCCGCGTTCGCCAAGAAGCTCACGCTGCGTGACAAATTCACCGAGGCGTGGCAGCCGAAGGAGGGCAAATGAAAGTCGTGCGCCTCAACGAAAGCGGGATTGCCAACTTTGCCGGCTGGATTGAAACGGTGAAGGCGGGCGGAGCCATCCAAGCGCCGCTGTCGCTGCTCACTGACCCGGCCGCAACCGAGCCATTGGGCGTGGAACTGGAAGTGGAGGCCCGCACCTTCGCGAACCGTTTCGAGGCGGCGGAGTATCTGCACACGCGTTTCACCGCCGCCGGACTGACCGACGTGGAGCGTGACCGGGGGCTGTGGGCGTGGCTGTCGCTCTTCTACTTCGGTGCGGTGTGTCCGGCCAGCAAAGGCGGCGTGCGGAAGCCGGGCGCCCTGGCCCGTCATGTTTCCGAGCCGGGGAATTTCCAGCGCTACTACCGGCACTTGCTCGCCGGTCCCTATCGCATTTACCGCGCCCACCGGGAAAATCCCAAGCGCGCCTTCGCCCTGCTTTGCCAGCCGCTGGAAGCTCCGGGCGACGTGGTGGAACAACTGGCCTCGCGTCAGGAGGTCGTCACGAATCCCGGCATCCTCGCGCTGGCGACCAAGCTGTATGTGGACACGACCACACACCGCCTCAAGCGCGGCGCGGGCGGCAAATCCAGCGGCTCCGCCCGCCGGCTCACCGACGTCATCGAGCAGTTCGACCTGACGTGGGACTTGTATGCCTCCACCGGCGACGAGCTGGCCGCCGTCATGCCCAAGGAGTTCGCAAAGTTTCTGAAGTGAAGCCTCCGTCGTCGGGCTGGAGCAGATTTCGACTCCTCTCCCCGGCCCTCTCCTCGGCCGAGGAGGAGAGGGAGAAGGCTTTGCGGACTTTGCGCCCTTTTGCGGCAAATGAATCCGTGTTCATCGGTGTCCATCCGTGGTTAGAATGAATTCGACACCTCACCCCAGCCCTCTCCCCGTTCGAGGCGGAGAGGGAGAAGCATCAAATGCCTGACGTCTTCACCAAGGCCAAGCGCAGTGACGTGATGTCCCGCATCCGGTCGCGGGGCAACGCACGGACGGAGCTGGCGCTGGTGCGGGTGTTCCGCGCGGAGGGCATCACGGGGTGGCGCAGGCACATTCAAATTCGGATTGCGGAACGCGGAAGGCGGAATGGCCGAGGCGTCCGAGCGACGGGGAGTTCATTCCGCACTCCGCATTCCGCGCTCCGCGTTTGTGCGGTTCGTCCCGATTTTGTCTTCCAGAGGCAACGGCTGGCGGTGTTTGTGGACGGCTGCTTCTGGCACGGGTGTCCGCAGCACGGGACGAAGCCGAAGGGCAACGCGGCGTTCTGGCGGCGGAAGTTCGCCACGAACGTCGCGCGGGACCTGCGGGTGAACCGGGCGTTGCGCCGAGCCGGCTGGCGGGTGCTGCGCATCTGGGAGCACGCCTTGCGGTGGGCCACCACGAAACGCGGAGGGCGGAAGGCGAAGACGCGTTCGACACCTCACCCCGGGCGCATTCGATGGAAGTTGGTGCGCCGCACCTCATCCGGCCTGCGGCCACCTTCTCCCCAGAGCGGAGAAGGACATCTCCCCGGTCGAGGCGGAGAGGGAGGAGAAGCACGGCTGGTGGCTCGGTTGCGCCGGGCCTTGTGCAAGTAAGGTAGGGCCGACCTGCCGGTCGGCCTTGGCTCTCGGAATGGATTGACGAGGCCGCGCAGCAACGCGGCCATGCGGGAGGAATACCCTTGCGGCCCCATGCTGCTCGACTCCTCACCCGCCCCTCTCCTCGGCCGAGGCGGAGAGGGAGGAGGCATTGCGCCGGAGCGCGGCTGTGTCCCGTGCGGCGCGGGATCAGCCGCAGCAGGGTTCGAGCGGCAGGCGGGGTGGAAAACCTTCAGCATCCCGGGCCAGCGAAGCTGCTGCGGCTGGTCTCCGCGACACAGCCGCGCTCCCCCTCTGTGGGCGGCCAACAACATCCGGGTTTCCTCCGCGTTCCGCCGTGGCTAGTCTGGCGGCATGATTTCTGGGCTGGGCCGATGGTTGAGTTGCGTTGCGCTGCTGGGCGTGCTTGGCGGGCAGGCGCGGGCAGCGGTGCCGGTGGAGGTTCTCGATCTCGCCATGCAGCCGCCGGTCGTGAACACCACGCCCGGACCGGAGTATTCGGAGGCGCAGCGGGACTATGCGATGACCATCGGCCTCGAGCGCACGCGGAAGGGGCGGCTCTGGGCGGCATGGGTCGGGGGCGGGGACAGTGACAAGGGCTATTTCGTCGCGGCGTCGAGCGATGACGAGGGGCGGACCTGGTCGCCACCGCGCTTCGTGATTGATCCGCCGGACGTGCCGAATGGGCTGCGCCGTCGCATCCTGGTCGGCAATTTCTGGTGCGACCCGACGGGCAGGCTCTGGCTCTTCTTCGACCAGAGCATGGGCTACTTCGACGGGCGCGCGGGCGCGTGGGCCATCACCTGCGAGAATCCCGACGCCGCGAATCCTGCTTGGTCCGCCCCGCGCCGGCTCTGGCACGGGGCGACGCTGAACAAGCCCACGGTGCTCAAGAACGGCGACTGGCTCATGCCCGTCTCGCTCTGGACGCGGGACCGCATCGGGCCGAAGGAGTTGCGCGAGGGCTTCCGCGAACTCGACGAGATGCGCATGGCCAACTGGTTCGCCTCGACGGACAAGGGTGCGACTTGGACGCGGCGCGGCGGCGTGGTGGTGCCGCAGAGTGATTTCGACGAGCACATGTGCGTCGAGTTGAAGGATGGCCGGCTCTGGATGCAGGCCCGGACGAAGTATGGCATCGCGGAGACCTTCTCGTCGGACGCTGGACGGACCTGGACGGAGCCGAAAGCCACGGCCATCCAAAACCCCAGCGCGCGGTTCTTCCTGCGCCGGCTGGCCTCGGGCCGCATCCTGCTGGTGAAGAACGGACCGCTCGACCAGCGCACGGGCCGCACGCAGATGTCGGCCTTTCTCTCGGCGGACGAGGGCAGGTCGTGGCAGGGCGGCTTGGTGTTCGAGGAGCGGAACGGGGTTTCCTACCCGGACGGCTTTCAGGCTCCCGATGGCCGCATCTTCATCTCCTACGACCGCGAGCGCGCGAAGGAGCGCGAGATTCTCATGGCCGTCTTCACCGAGGCCGACGTGCTGGCGGGCAAGGCCGTCTCGACCGAGGCACGGCTCAAGGTGCTCATCAGCAAGGCGCTCGGCCCCGCGAAGGAGGCCGCCAAGGCACCGCCTGCCGCGAACGCGCGGGTGAAAATCCTCTTCGACACGGACATGATGACGGATTGCGATGACGCGGGGGCAATGGCCGTGCTGCACGCGCTCGCGGACCTGGGCGAGTGCGAAATCCTCGCCACCGTGGCCAGCGTCGGCGATCCGAAGTCCATCGCGACGGTGGACGCGATCAACCGGTATTATGGCCGGCCTGGCTTGCCGCTGGGCTTGGTCAAGGCCGGCGGCGTGCAGCAGAAATCGCTCTTCACCGCGCGCGTCGCGGCGGAGTTTCCCCACGGGGTGAAGTCCGGCGAAGAGATTGCCGACGCCACGCGAGTTTATCGCGAGGTCTTGGAGAAGCAGCCGGACCAGTCGGTGGTCATCGTGACCGTCGGCTACCTGACGAACCTCAAGAATTTGCTGCAGCTTCCCGCCAGCGAGGGGCACCTGAGCGGGCCGGACCTCATCCGGCGCAAGGTCAAGACGTGGGTCTGCATGGGCGGCAACTTCATCGGCCTGCCGCCCAAGGACGACTTGAAGCTCGGCAATGTGAACTTCCAGCGGGACGCGGCCTCGGCGCTCGCGGTCATTCAGCAATGGCCGGGGCCGGTCGTCTTCGCCGGGCGCGAGGTGTGTTCGGTGCCCAGCGGGCTGGCCATCGGCGCGAGCCTGGCGAAGACGCCCACGAACAATCCCGTCCGGAGCGCCTACGAGCATTACTTCGGCGGCACGGCGAAGAACCGGCACGTCGCCGACCTCGCCACGGTGCTCTATGCGGTGCGTGGCCTGCGCGATTACTGGAACCTCTCCGAGCCGGGCCGCATGGACCTCCACGCGGACATGACCTTCCAGTGGAAGTTCACCGTTGACGGCAACCAGCGTTATCTGCTCAAGCGTCAGCGCGACGGCCAGCCGAACGACCGCTACGTCGAGGCCGCGTTGGATGAGTTGCTCGTGCAGCCGCCGCGCGCCGCGGAGCCGCCATTCCTGCCCCCCGGCCGGGATGCCAAGGCCGCCGCTGACCGCGTGCTGGCCGGCCTCGTCAACGTCTCCGGCCCCGAGGTGAAAGGCGCGCACGACGCTGAGATGACCATCGTGAATGGCCGCGCCTACATCGTGGCCGAGGCGAATGATGTGAAGGCGGGCGAAGCGCCGTCCTGGCCGTTCATCTACGCGACAATGTCCGTGGTGAACGTGAAGACTTTGGCGGTCGAGCAGCGCGTCTTGATCGCCAAGGGTGAACAGATCTTCACGAACGAGAAGCTGCCGCCGGGCGCGTGCTTCGTGCCGCGCGTGCTGCGGAAGGATGCCCGCACGCTGCGCTGCTTCTTCACCAGCGAGGAGCCGGGCAAGCGGCAGTCCCAGGTGTGGTTCCGCGACTTCGACATGCAGCGCGGCGCGTTCGCCGACACGATTCACCGCGCGCAGCTCAAGACCGCCGCCGGCACGTTCCCCATGCAGCCGAAGCCGTTTTACGAGGATGCGGTGAAGCACGGCTTCAAGCGGGAGCCGAAGGACTACGGCCTCTACATTTTCGACCCGATCAAGGTCTTCGATGGAAAACACTACGCGGGCATCAACAACTACGCCGCCGGCCAGAACGCGCTCGCGACGCTGAACGCGGTGATGGACACCTTCGAGGTCATCGGCCATTTCAACGAGCCGGGCACGATGAAACTCACCGAACCCGCCGTGAACCGGCTGCCTGACGGGACGTGGATGGCCATCTGCCGGCAGGAGGCGGGCAACCAGAATTACACCTTCACCACCAGCCGCGACGGCGTGCGCTGGACGACGAACGAGCATCGCAGCTTCGTCACGAACGGCGCGGCATCGCGCCCGACCTTCGACCGCTTCAACGGCGTTTATTACCTCGGCTGGCAGGAGCGCACGCGCATCGCGGGCGTAAGCCGCTCGGTGTTCAACCTGGATGTCTCGCGCGACGGCGCGACGTGGGAGCGCAAGTATCGCTTCGAGACCGTGAAGTCGTTTCAGTATCCGACCTTCCGCGAGCACGGCGGCGTCATCTACGTGTCCGTGACACAGGGCGACTCCGACGCGAGCCGGAAGGAGCGCATCATGTTCGGGCGGCTGGAGTAGCCCGCAATGCCCGCGAAGGCATACGCCACCGCCCAATGCCCAAGCTCTCCTTCGTGGCCGCCTTGGGGCCGCCTTGGTGCCGCTTGTGGCGGCCCGGCGAATTTGCTACCACTCGCCACACATGAGACGGCATTCATTCCCCCCGCTCGCCTGTGCGCTTGCATGGCTGGCGTTTTCGCTCGCGGGTGCCGCGCAGTCCCCGGTGGGGGCATCGCTCCTGCCCAACGGCGGTTTTGGGTCGGACAAGAATTCCGCCGGGTGGCCGGACGGCTGGGGGCGTGCAAAGAGGGGCGTGACCTGGCTGGCGGAGGACGGCAATCACTTCCTGCGGCTGGCGGCGGGCAAGCCCGGCGAGGTGGTCATGCTCTACCAGCCCGTGACGATTCCCGCCGGCGTGACGGCGCTCGAACTCTCTTGGCGGCAGCGCGTGAGCGGCCTCAAGCCCGGCAAGCAGCCGTGGTTCGATGCGCGCATCCTGATGGAGTTCAAGGACGCGGCGGGTGCCAAGCTCTCCGGCGCGCCATCCGCGCCGAACACGCGCAAGAGCACGGACGGCTGGGTCGCGCGCAGCACGAAGTTCCTCGTGCCCGAGGGCGCGCGCACGCTGGAGTTCATGCCGGCACTGTTTCAGGTCGAGGCCGGCACGTTTGATTTAGATGACGTGGTGCTCCAGCCGACCGATGCGGCTCCGTTGCGCGTCGCGGCTGCGGCTGCGGAGGCGGCTAAATTGGAAAAGCAGACGAAGGACGCCGCCGCCAAGCGCACCAAGGCCGCGACGGCGGCGGAGAAGAACGCCGGCTCGCTGGTTTCCAACGGCAGCTTCGAGGCGGACAAGAAGGGCGCGGGCTGGCCGGATGATTGGGGGCGCTTGAAGACGGGCGGAAGCTGGGAGACGGACGGCGGCAATCGCTTCCTGCGCCTGAAGGCCGCCGCGCCGGGGCAGACGGTGCTGCTGTATCGCCCGGTGGATTTGCCCGCAGGCACGAAGGCGCTGGAGCTGTCGTGGCGCTGGCGCGTCAGCGACCTCAAGCCCGGCAAGGAGCCGCACTTCGACGCGCGCATCATGATGGAGTTCAAGGACGCGGCGGGCAAAAAACTGCCGGGCAAACCGTCGGCACCGAACACGCGCCGCAACACCGACGGCTGGGTCGAGCGCACCGTGAAGTTCCTCGTGCCGGAGACCGCGCTCACGCTGGAGTTCATCCCGGCCTTGTTCTCGGTGGACAAGGGCACGCTCGACCTCGACGACATTGTGCTCAAGCCCACGGATGCGGTGGCGTTGGTGGCCGCTGCCAAAGCCGCAGCCGAGGCGGAGAAGCTCGCCCAAGTCGCACCGGAGAAACCCGACCGCGCGAAGTGGCCGGCGGAATTGCACGTCGTCGGGAACAAGGTCTTGAACCCCGCCGGCCAGCCCGTGTGGCTGCAGGGCGTCAACGTCGTAAGCCTCGAGTTTCTCGTGAAGGGCGACCATGTGCTCAAGTCCGCGCAGGTGGCGGTGGACGAGTGGAAGGCGAATCTCATCCGCCTGCCGGTGAAGGAGGAGTATTGGTTCGGCCGTGCGGCGGGCCAGAAGGACGGCGGCGCGGCGTATCGCGAGCTGGTGGATGCCGCCATCACGCTCGTCGCCAATCGCGGCGCGTATGTGCTGCTGGACCTGCACCGCTTCCGCGCCCCGCGCGCGGAGCACGCGGAGTTCTGGAAGGACGCGGCGACGAAGTTCAAAAACCATCCGGCCGTGCTCTTCGACCTGTTCAACGAGCCGCACGGCACGTCGTGGGAAGTCTGGCGCGACGGCGGCTACGTGCAGGAGAAGAAAGGGCCGGCCGACGAGGACGCCTTCCTCACGCCGGAGGAAAAGGCGAAGGGCGGCAAGGGTTTTCAATCCGTCGGCATGCAGGCGCTGGTGGACGCCGTGCGCGGCACGGGCGCGCGGAACCTCGTCGTGGCCGGCGGGCTGGACTGGGCCTACGACCTCTCGGGCGTCGCGCGCGGCTTCGAGTTGAAGGACACGACCGGGCGCGGCCTCATCTACGCGACGCATATTTACCCGTGGAAGCGCGGCTGGCAGGAAAAGGTGCTGGTCGTCGCCGCGCGCCATCCCATCCTCGTCGGCGAGGTTGGCGCGGACATCAAGAAGATGGATTTCATCCCGGCGTCCGCGCAGGAAGACCCCTACACTTGGGTGCCGGACATGCTGGGCCTCATCCAGAAGCACCGCTTCCACTGGACGGCCTTCTCCTTCCATCCCGCCGCCACGCCGGTGATGATCACGGGCTGGGATTACACGCCGACGCCGTTCTGGGGCGCGTTCGTAAAGCGCGCGCTGGCGGGCGAGCACTTCGAGTTGAAGAAGCTGCGGTGAGAGCGCAACCCACTCGCCAATCGTCCATCTCCCGAACACCGCTTCCCACTCAGCATCAAACCATGAAACAACTCCTCCTCGCCGGCCTGCTGCTGGCGTTCGTCAGCGATGCCCGCGTGATCCGCGCGGCTGATGCGCCATCCACGAAGCCCGCCAAGACCGTCCGCCTGCTCACGGTGGGCAACAGCTTTTCCCAGAACGCTACGCGGCATCTGGACGCCTTGGTGAAAGCGGCGGGGCACGTGCTCATCCACCAGCCCATCGTTGTGGGCGGGGCGTCGCTGGAGCTGCACTGGGGGCGCGCGGCGGCGTTTGAGAAGGACGCCACGAGCACCAACGGCCTCTACGGCAAGCAAAGCCTCAAGCAGCACCTTGCGGCACAGCCGTGGGACTTCGTGACCATCCAGCAGGCCAGCCTCAAGAGCCACGACGTCGCGACCTACCGGCCGTTTGCGAAACAACTTCACGACTACATCAAGCAGCACGCGCCCAAGGCCGAGGTGCTGATTCACCAGACGTGGGCCTACCGGGTGGATGACCCGCGCTTCGCCGTCGCCACGCCCAAAGCCGGCGAGCCTAAGACGCAGGCCGAGATGTATCAGCAGCTCACGAGCGCCTACACGACCATCGCCAAGGAGTTGGGCATCCGCCGCATTCCAGTGGGCGACGCGTTTTACCTCGCGGACACGGACGCGAAGTGGGGCTACCAGCGGGACGCCAAGTATGACTTCAAGGACAAGACGCAGACCGCGTTGCCAGACCAGACACACTCGCTGCACACCGGCTGGCGCTTCACGAAAGGGAAGGACGGCAAGCCCGCGCTCGGCATGGACGGCCATCACGCGAACATGGCGGGCGAGTATCTGGGCGCGTGCGTGTGGTTCGAGGTGCTTTTCGGTGAGAGCGTCGTGGGCAATGCCTTTGTCACCCCCGGCCTGGACAAGACTTACGCGCGTTTCCTTCAGGAGACGGCGCACAACGCCGTCATGGCCTCGGCGAGCCGAAAATTATCGTCGGCAACCGGCCCTGACTGGACCGCGCAAGCCGCTTCCGATGCGAAGCTCGACCGCACGAGCATCCCCTACGACGGCAAGACGCCGAACAAGCTCGTGTGCGACACGACACTGCGGCAGTTGCCCGATGGCTCATGGGCGCTGTTCATGCTGGCCGGCGATGACTTCGAGCCGTCGCCGAAGAACTACGTCGGCCTCACGCGCAGCCGCGACGAGGGCCGCACCTGGACGCCGCTGGAGCCGGTGGACATCGGTTTCCCGCGCGTGGGCAAGACCAGCGGCCAAGGCCCCACGGAGCTGCTGGTGCGCGGCGGGCGCAGCACGCTCTTCTTCTCCACGCACTCGCAGACGTGGGGCCGCGACTGGCAGTCGTGGTTCATGCACAGCGATGACTCGTGCCGGACTTGGACCAAGCCCGTGCCGGTGCCGGGCCGCCTCGGCAAGTTCACCTTCATCCGCAACCACATCGTCGCGCGCGACGGGCGCATCATCATTCCGTTCCAGCACTACCTCGGTCCGCCCGCCGGCACAGCGCCGCCCGCGCCGGAGGAGAAGCCGTGGCACAAGACGCTCTTCCACTATGTCAGCAACCCGCGCAACGGCGTGCTCATCAGCAGCGATGGCGGCAAGACTTGGAGCGAGCACGGCAACGTCCGGCTCACCGACAACGACCGCTATCACGGCTGGGCCGAGAACAACATTGCGGAACTTGGCGACGGCCGCATCGCCATGATCATCCGCGCGGACCGGCTGGGCGGCGTGCTCTACTACGCGGAGTCGAAGGACGGCGGGAAGACCTGGCCGGAGTTCGCCGTGAAGACGGACATTCCCAACCCCGGCTCGAAGGCCACGCTCTACCCGCTCGGCGGCGACACCGTCGCGATGCTGCACAACCCGAACCCCACGCACCGCAGCCCGCTGGCCCTGTGGATTTCCTTCGACGGCCTCAAGACCTGGCCCTACCGCCGCGTGCTCGTGCCCGAGTCCTGCGACGGACCGAAAGGCCGGCTGAACTACCCCGACGGCTTCGTGAGCAAGGACAAGCAATGGCTCCACTTCGCCTTCGACGACAACCGCCACCGCGCCGTCCACTACAGCGCGAAGCTCCCGCCGCTTAAGTAGCTCGACATTCCAATGTCGAGTCCACGCGGCCTACAGTGTCCACAACCCCGAACTCGACTTTGGAAAGTCGAGCTACGGTCGGTGCGTTCCTTCCTTCGGTGCGCGGGTTGATTCGCCACGTCGCCAAGGGGAGGTTCCAACTTGCCTCGCGTTCAGACAGTGAATCTTTTCTTGTTCCGCTTCGTGGCTCTGCGCAGATTCGGCCCATCGCTATGAAGCCAACCCGCCGCCAGTTCCTCGGGACCGTTGCCACCACCGGATTCGCCATCGCCGCGCGTGGCGCGGGGGCCACGCCGCGCTGGCAGGTCGCCGTCATCGGGCACACGGGGCGCGGGGATTACGGGCACGGGCTGGACACGATGTGGCAGAAGCTGCCGGAGACCGAGCTGATGGCCGTGGCGGACGCGGACGCCAAGGGCCTCGCCGCCGCGCAGAAGAAGCTCAATGTCACGCGCGGTTTCGCCGACTACCGGAAGATGCTGGCCGAGGTGAAGCCGGACATCGTCGCCATCGGGATGCGCCATGTGGACCAGCACCGGGACGTGGCGCTCGCCGTGGCTGCGTCGGGCGCGCGCGGGATTTACATCGAGAAACCGTTCTGCCGCACGCCGGCCGAGGCGGACGAGATCGTCGCGGCCTGCGAGAAGCACAACGTGAAGCTCGCCGTCGCCCATCGCAACCGCTGGCATCCTGTGCTGCCCGCGATAGACAAGCTGGTGAAGGACGGGGCCATCGGGCGGCTGCTGGAGTTGCGCGCGCGCGGCAAGGAGGACACGCGCGGCGGCTCGCTGGACTTGTGGGTGCTGGGTTCGCACCTGCTGAACTTGATCAACTACTTTGGCGGCCAGCCGCTCGGCTGTTCGGCGACGGTGTTGCAGGCGGGCAAGCCGGTGACGCGCGCGGATGTGAAGGACGGCGCGGAGGGCATCGGGCCGCTCGCGGGCAACGAGGTTCACGCACGGTTCGACATGGAGCGCGGCGTGCCGGCTTACTTCGATTCCATTGCGGGCGCGGGGGATCGGGCCGCCGGCTTCGGTCTGCAACTCATCGGCACCAAAGGCATCATTGACCTGCGCGTGGACCAAGACCCGGTGGCGCACTACCTCGCCGGCAATCCGCACCGGCCCGTGAAGGAGCCGCGCGCGTGGCAGGTCATCAACTCGGCGGGCGTCGGCCAGCCGGAGCCGGTGGCGGACATCAGCAAGCAGGTCATGGCGCACCTCGTCGGCGGGCGCGATTTGCTCGCCGCCATTCGCGAGAACCGCCAGCCGCTGTGCGGAGCCCGCGATGGGCGGACAACGGTGGAGATGATTACCGCCGTCTTCGAGTCGCACCGGCTGCAAGGCCAGCGCGTCGCGTTTCCGCTGACGGCAAGGGACAATCCGCTCACTCGACTGTGAACCAATTGTGTCGAGCGCGAGGGCTGGCATTCGCCGCCTTTCGAGAGGAGCGCGGCTTTCAAGCCGCAGCATGGCCCTGACTTTTCAAGTGCGCGACGACAGCTCGATGATTTCCTGCTCACCCCACAACTCTGCGGCCTGAAGGCCGCGCTCCATCCGCGTTCTCGCCTCACCGAATCCAATGAACCCTACGACTCCGTCCCGCCAGCTTTCGCACGCCGACCTCCACCAGCTCCAGCGCTGGAACACGCCGACCATCTACAACGGCTGGGAGCAGATCACCAAACACGACCGCACGCGCGACGGCATCAATCTCGAGGAGACGCGCGACTTCATGCCGCAGATGGGGCCGATGATTGGCTACGCGGTCACGCTCGTCGTCGAGCCAAGCAACCCGGCGCACAAGGACAAGCCCGGGGCCTTGAGCGACTTCCGACGTTACGTCGCCAGCGTGCCGGGACCGAAGATCGTCGTGGTGCAGGACCTCGACAAGCCGCGCGTGATCGGCTCGTTCTGGGGTGAGGTGAACGCGAACACGCACCGCGCGCTGGGCTGCGTGGGCACCATCACCGACGGCGCGGTGCGCGATCTGGACGAGATGACCAACGCCGGCTTCAAGGCGCTCGCCCGCCGGCTGTGCGTCGGCCATGCGTGGGTCACGCCAATTCGCTGGGGCTGCCCGGTCGAGGTCTTCGGCCAGCGCATCGAGCCGGGCCAGCTCATCCACGCGGACAAGCACGGCTTCTTCGCGGTGCCGCCCGACGACGAGGCGCGCCTGCTGGAGGCCGCGCGCTTCATGGACTGCAACGAGTGCAACACCGTCATTGCCGCCGCCCGCGCCGCCGCAGGCAAGCCGTTCGATCAAGTGCTCGCCGAGATGGATGCGGCGGGCGCGGCCTTCCGCGACGCGGCGAAGCAGAAGTTTTCCAGCGGAGGCGAATGGTGAACCCGCATGGACTCTAAGCCACAGATGGACACAGATGAGCACAGATGCGGGAAGGGCGGACGGCCTGTAGGGAATGGATTTGGGCAGGAAGATTATGGGCAGGAAAATTCTTTCTCCCAATTTTCCTGCCCCAAATCTTCCTGCCAAAAGTTCTTCCTCCTCCTGCTGCTGCTGGCCTGCTTCACCAGTGTCATCCTCGCTGCCGCACCAGCCAAACCCAACGTCATCCTCATCCTCGCGGCTGACCTCGGCTGGACGGACCTCGCGTGTTACGGGAGCGACTTCTACGAGACGCCGCATTTGGACCGGCTCGCGCGCGACGGGATGAAGTTCACGCAGAACTACTCCGCCTGCACCGTCTGCTCGCCCACGCGCGCCGCGCTCATGACCGGCAAGTATCCGGCGCGGCTTCACATCACCGACTGGATTCCCGGCCTCATGCCGGACAACCCCAAGCTGCTCGTGCCGGACTGGACGAAGTTCCTGCCGCTGACGGAGACGACCCTTGCCGACGCCTTCAAGTCCGCCGGCTACCGGACTGGCAGCATCGGCAAATGGCATCTCGGCACGGAGGCGTATTACCCGGATCGGCACGGCTTCGACGTGAACATCGCCGGCACCGACAAGCCCGCGCCGCCGACCTACTTCGCGCCGTGGAGAATTCCGACGCTCACCGAGGGCAGGGACGGCGAATACGTCACCGACCGGCTCGCCGAGGAGGCGGAGAAGTTCATCGCGGCGGCAAAGGACCAGCCGTTCTTCCTCTACCTGCCGCACTTCGCCGTCCACACGCCCATCCAAGGCCGCGCGGACCTCGTGGCGAAGTATCGCGCCAAGCTGAAGTCCGGCCTCACGCACACCAACGCCGCCTACGCCGCGATGGTCGAGAGTCTCGACACCGCCGTGGGCCGCGTGCGCGCGAAGCTGGACGAACTCAAGCTCGCCGACCGCACCATCGTCGCCTTCACCTCCGACAACGGCGGCCTCATCACGCGCGGCACCACGTCGAACCAGCCGCTGCGCTTCGGCAAGGCCTCGGCCTACGAGGGCGGCGTGCGCGTGCCGCTGATCGTGCATTGGCCGGGCGTGACGAAGCCCGGCAGCGTCTCGGACACGCCGGTCATCACGATGGATTTGTTCCCCACACTGCTGGAGGCGGCTGGCCTCGGAGCGCCGGTCTCCGGCCCGGCGCGCTCAGGCGGAAAACAAGTTCGCGCCGGCTCGGAGAGCGGCGCTCCGGGACGGGACGGCGTGAGCCTGGCACCGTTGCTGCGCGGCACCGGCAAGCCCGCCCGCACGGAACTCTTCTGGCACTATCCGCACCACCAGCACTACCAGCTCGGCGGCGCGACGCCTTACAGCGCGATTCGCAGCGGCGACTTCAAGCTCATCGAGTTCCTCAACGACCTGCGCGTGGAGCTTTACAACCTTCGTGACGACCTCAGCGAAACGCGCGACCTCGCCGCCGCGCAGCCACAGCGCGTTGCGGAACTCCGCTCCCGCCTCCACGCCTGGCGCAAGGAGGTGGGTGCCCAGATGCCCACGCCGAACCCGAACCACAACCCCGCCAAGCCCGAATACACCCCGCCTCCGCCCAAGGCGAAACAGAAGGCCAAGCAATGATGCGTCTTGCCCTGCGCAGTGATTGGCAGACGAATGGGGGCAAACGAATGAGCACTTCCCCATTCGCCTGCCCCCATTCGTCTGCCAAACCTTTGCGCGCACTTCGACTGGCTCTCCACACGATGCTGCTCATGTCTGCCAGCGTCATTTCTGCGGCTGAACTCACCGGCTGGTCGAAGCTGCCGCCGCTCGCCGACAAGGAAGGCTTCGCGTCCATGTTCGCCGGCGTGAGTGGTGGCGCATTGCTCGCGGCGGGGGGGGCGAACTTTCCGGACAAGCGGCCGTGGGAAGGCGGGAAGAAGTTTTGGTATGACACGGTCTTCGTGCTGGAGAAACCGGACGGGCAATGGCGCGTCGCGGGCAAGCTCCCGCGTCCGCTCGGCTACGGCGTGAGCGTGACGCACGGTGGCGAGGTCGTGTGCGTGGGCGGCAGCGATGCGGAACGGCACTATTCCGACTGTTTCCGCATGGAGTGGCAGGCCGGCCGGCTTTCGACCAAGCCGCTTCCTTCGCTGCCACTGCCCGTCGCCAACACGAGCGGCGCGTTGCTTGGTGACACGCTCTTCGTCGCGGGCGGCATTGAGAGGCCCGATTCCACCAACACGCTTAAAAAGTTTTACGCAATCGACCTCGCAGCAAAACAGCCCGCGTGGCGTGAACTGGAATCTTGGCCCGGCCCCGCCCGGATGCTGGCGGTCGCGGCGGCGCAGGATGGCGCGTTCTTCCTCGTGAGCGGCACGGATTTGAGCGCAGGGCCGGACGGCAAGCCGGTGCGGACTTACTTGAAGGACGGCTATCGCTACACGCCGGGCAAGGGCTGGAAGCGCATCGCCGACTTGCCGCGTTTCGCCGTCGCCGCGCCTTCGCCCGCGCCGACCGTCGGCACGACGCAGTTTCTTGTGATGAGCGGTGACGACGCAGCGCAACTCACGGTCAAGCCGACGGAGCACAAGGGTTTTCCCAGGAGCGTCCTCGCCTACGACACGCGGGCCGACCGTTGGACCGAGGTCGCCCCTGCTCCCGCACCGCGCGTGACCGTGCCGACTGCGCTGTGGAACGGCGCGTGGCTGGTGGTAAGCGGTGAACAAAAGCCCGGCATCCGCTCGCCGGAAGTCTGGTCGCTCAGGCTGCCATGACCACACGAATTGAGGGCGGAACACGAAAGAGATTGGGATGAAGGGGCCGATGGATCCATTGAGTTATGCGGTCATCGGTGAGGCGCTGGCGGTGCATCGGGAGCTGGGGCCGGGGGTGCGCGAAGAGTTTTATCACCGGCGTCTTGCGGCCCGGCTGCGTGCGATTGGCGTCGAGCATTCTTCCAAGCCACGCCGCGAACTGCTGCATCGTGGCTTCGTGGCGGATGGTTTTGAGCCGGACATCGTCATTCCTTCCGGCCTGGTGCTGGAGTTGAAGCATCTGCTGGGTGGTTTCGCGGCCGAGCACTTCGTGCAGCTCAAGTGTTACCTGAAGCTGTGGCGGTTGCGGGCGGGCCTCCTGTTTGATTTCGGAAAGGAGAAGCTCGTCACGCAGCGCTATCTCTACGATGACCCGGTTGTCGCGCGCATTGAGGCCGCCGCACTGCTCGCGGGACTTTCCGCCGGGACGCCAGTTCGCCCAGCGGCTGAAACGGCCTGCCGCGCGCTGGCCCGCGTGCTTGCCGAGCACGGCTGCGGCTACCGGGACACGGCCTACAACGGCCTGCTGCGCGCCGACCTCGCCGCGGACGGCGTCACCTGTCAGCTCAATCCCCAAGCCTCCGTCACGGTCGCGGGCGAAGTGCTGGGCGAGAGTCAGTTCCTCGGCTGCATCGTGGGGCAGGCGCTCCTGGTGAAGCCGCTTTCCCAGCGCGAAGGCATCCGACCCGCCGACTTGGCTGTGGTGCAAACTTGGCTGCGCCTGCTCGGCCTGTCCGCCGGCATGGTCGCTCATTTCACGAACAACAGCCTCGAAGTCCGGTGGGTGAATCCTTCCACCCGCCCCCTCCAATCATGAAATCAACCGCCTCTTCCCCTTCGTGTTCCGCCCTCAATTCGTGTGGCCTCCTTTTCCTCCTCTGTGCGACCAGTGCCTTCGCCGCCGAGCTGCGCGTGAGCACTGACTTCGAGGGCGGTTCAGCGAAGGTGGAGGCCATTGACCAGGCGGCGCGCGTCATCCGCTTCATGCCGGATGGCGACCCGCGGCGCGGTTGGGCGTGCTGGTGGTATCTGCGCGTGGACGGCGTGGCGAAGGGCGAGCGGGTCACCCTGAATCTCGGCGGCAGCGACCGGCCCACACGCAACAACGGCAAGGACACCGACAAGCCGCTCGCCGCGAGCTGGGCGATGCCCGCGCGCGCGATGTTCTCCACTGAAGGCAAAACGTGGCGGCACACCGCGCCCGGCAAGCGCGAGGGCGCGCGCCTCCTCTACGAAGTCACCGGCACCGGCTGTCCGCTGTGGGTTGCGTGGGGGCCACCCTTCACGCCGCGCGACACGGACGCGCTGCTGGCCGAGGCGGAGAAGAAGCTGCCTGTCGCGAAGGCCTTTGAACTGGCGCGCACACGCGAAGGCCGGCCGGTGCGCGGTTTGCGCGTGAGCGAGGCGGCCACGCCGAAGCCGCCAGGCATCTGGGTCCACGCGCGGCAGCACGCATGGGAGAGCGGCGCGTGCTGGGTCGCGCGCGGCTTCACCGAATGGCTCGTGGGCGATGACGCGGATGCGAAGTGGCTGCGCGGCCATGCGGAGATTTTCGTCGTGCCCATCATGGACGTGGACAACGCCGCGACCGGCAACGGTGGCAAGGAAGCCGCCCCGCGCGACCACAACCGCGACTGGGACGAGAAGCCGGTCTATCCCGAGGTCGCCGCCGCGCAGCAGCGGTTGCGCGGGTGGGCGAAGGAGAACCGCCTCGATGTGTTCCTCGACCTGCACAATCCCGGCCCGAGCGACGCGCGGCCTTTCTTCTTCGTCGGGCCGCCTGAGTTGCTGGCTGACGCGGGGCGCGTCAACCGCACGAACTTCCTGGCCGCCGCGAAGGCTCGCATCTCCGGCCCGCTGGCGCTGGAGGAGAAGCCGCGCGTCACCGGCCCGGCGTATCATCCGCTCTGGAAGCAAATCAGCGGCCAGTGGGTTGCGGCAAACGGCAACCCGCACACGATGGCCGCGTGCCTGGAGACATCCTGGAACACGCCGCACAGCACGACGGAGGGTTATCGCACCGTGGGTCGGCAGTTGGGTCTGGCGGTGGCGGATTTTCTGCGCACGCAGCCCGCGCCGGAGAAACGGGATTGAAGCGCGCGGGCCGGTGCGGTTTGCTGGTCGCAGTCACCGTTGCCATGAAGCCACACCTGCCACTCCCGTCCCGCCTCGTCGTCGTTGTCATCCTCCTGTCCGCACTCGTCGCTGTGCGTGCCGCCGCCGCGCCGAAGCTGGAGCGGCTCAAATTCAACCATCCCGGCCTTGTCGTGGACCTCGGCGTCGGGTTGTGGGCTTGGCCGTTGCCGATGGACTTCGACGGCGACGGCGACCTCGACCTCGTCGTCAACTGCCCGGACAAGCCATATAACGGCGTCTATTTCTTCGAGAACGCGAGCGGCGACACGGCGAAGAACAAGATGCCCGTCTTCAAACCGGCGCGGCGCATCAGCAAGGGGCCGCAGAACGTGCAGGTCAGCTACGTCGGCGGGAAGCCGGTGGTGCTCACGCCGGGCAACACGCATCCCGACTTCCTCCAGACCGGCCTCGACAAGTCGGTGAAACTCACGCTGCCCGCGAACATCCACCCGAACAAGGTCCGCGCGAACATGTGGCGCTCGGTGGATTACGACGGCGACGGCAAGCAGGACTTGCTCATCGGCGTCGGCGACTGGACGGAATACGTGTGGGACAACGCCTATGACGCGAGGGGGACGTGGACCAACGGGCCGTTGCGGGGCTTCGTGTATTTCGCGCGCGGCATGGGCACGGCGGAGAAGCCGGCTTACAACCCGCCAGTGAAAATCATGGCGGGTGACAAACCGCTGGAGACTTTCGGTTGGCCCTCGCCGAACTGCGCGGACTTCGACGGCGACGGCGACTTGGATTTGCTCTGCGGTGAGTTTTTGGATGGGTTCACCTACTTCGAGAACATTGGCACGCGCACCGCGCCGAAGTATGCGGCGGGACGGCGGCTCACCCTTCCCGCCGACGTATCAGCCGACGTGAGGAGGCTCCATTATCCTTCCGCTTGGCTCGCGGAGAAGGAAAGTCAGAGACTCGTAACCTCGTCTCCTACCGGGAAGCCGCGCCCGCTCACGATGGACTTGCAGATGATTACGCCCACCGCGATTGACTGGGACCGCGACGGCGACCTCGACCTCATCGTCGGTGACGAGGACGGGCGCGTGGCGTTCATCGAGAACACCGGCAAGTTCACCGCCGACCGCACGCCGCAGTTCCTTCCGCCGCGCTACTTCCAGCAGGAAGCGGACGACGTGAAGTTCGGCGCGCTCGCCACGCCCGTCGGTTTCGATTGGGACGGCGACGGCGACACCGACATCATCAGCGGCAACACCGCGGGCTACATCGCCTTCTTCGAGAACCTCAGCGAGCCGCGCGTGGAGAAGCCCAAGTGGGCCGCGCCGAAGTTGCTCGAAGCGGGCGGCAAAGTGATTCGCCCGATGGCCGGCTACAACGGCAGCATCCAGGGGCCTTGCGAGGCGAAGTGGGGCTACACCACGCAGACCGTGGCGGATTGGGACGGCGACGGTCTGCCCGACCTCGTCGTGAATTCCATCCTCGGCAAGGTGGAGTGGTATCGGAACACCGGCACGCGCAAGTCGCCGAAACTCGCCGCCGCACAGCCCGTCGAGGTCGAGTGGAACGGCCCGCAACCGACACTCGCCTACGGCTGGCTGCGGCCCGAGGGCAAGGCGCTGCTCACGCAATGGCGCACGACGCCCGTCGCCGTGGACTGGAACAAGGACGGCCTGATGGATCTCGTGATGCTGGACCAGGAAGGCTACCTCGCCTTATTTGAGCGGACGAAGCGCAACGGCAAGCTCGTGCTGCTGCACCCAAAGCGCGTCCTTTGTGCCGACCGCTCCGAGCCGGTTGCCGAAGCCGCCGCCGATACCAAGGCCCGCACGCCCATCGCCATGAATCCCGGCCAGCCCATCCGCCCGAACGCCGGCATCGCCGGCAAGAGCGGTCGCCGGAAAATTTGCCTCGTGGACTGGGACGGCGATGCCCGGCTCGACATCCTGTTGAACTCCGCCAACGCGAACCTGCTGCGGCAGACCGACAGCGCCGACGGCAAATGGTTCTTCCGCGACCAGGGCCTGCTCGTGAACGACAACATCGAAGGCCACGATGTCAGCCCGACCACGGTGGACTTCAACGGCGACGGCATCCCCGATTTCCTTGGCGGCGCGGAGGACGGGCGATTCTACTACCTCCGCAACCCGCGCACGCGCTGAAGGCCGCATTTGACGGCTCCCGCCGCGCACACTAGCCTATGCCCGATGAAACCAGCCATCTACCTGACGGACCCGAGGGAGATTCGGCGAGTGCGCTCGAATCAGCGGCGCGTTACCTCCGAGGAAGCCCGCGCCCAGCGGGAGCGTCTCCGGCGCGCGAGCGAGAAGTTTTTCGCCGCCGCCAAGAACGCGACCTCCTCGCGTGGTCTCGAGAAAGTGGCAGCCTGAGGGAACCAGCGGCTTACTTCGCGCAAATCGAAGGCGGTGGGGAGGAACATCGCGTCTGGCTGGACGTGGCTCGACAGCGTTACGTCAAGGCAACTCACCCTGGCCGATATGGTTTCACCGTTATTGCCATGCCGGACGGCACGGCCGAGTTGACTGAGGCGCTGCCGTTGGAGTATTTGGAGCGCCAGCTCCTGCAAAATGCCCTGTTCAACGACGGCGTTCGGCTTGAAGGCGTGGCGGTCGAGCACGAGCGGTTGGTGGTGCTCACTTCTCAACCCAACATCACGGGCGACGAGGTTACTCGCGACGAAATGGTCACCTTCATGCGGAAGCTCTGGTTCCAGCCCCTCACCGGCATCTCGCTCGGTCGGCCCGGTTCGCTCGCGTTCTACCGCGACCTTGATGAGGTCGCCGCGTTCGACGCGCATCCCGGCAACTTCGTGAAGGACGAGGACGGCCACGTCCTGCCGATTGATTTGATTCTCGTTCGCGCCGACGAGCCGTTGCAGAAGGCGCTGCAAGCCCACCTGAACTGAACGATGAAACCCCTCCCAACTCATTTGTGCCGACGGTTTGCAACCGCCGCCCTTGCCCTGCTGGCCTGCGCCGCACTCGCGCCCGCCGCCGTGCTCAAGACCGAGTTCATCTACGAGACTGCGCCGTTTCCCTCGTGCCATGCGTCCACCATCGTCGAGTTGCCGGGTGGCGGTCTTGTCACCGCGTGGTTTGGCGGGACGCGCGAGAAGCATCCCGATGTCGGCATCTGGGTTTCGCGGCAGGAAGGCGGGAAATGGACCGTGCCGATCGAGGTTGCCAACGGCGTGCAATCGCCGAAGCCCGACGGCTCGCCCCTGCGCCACCCGACGTGGAACCCCGTGCTCTTTCAGCCCAAGACTGGCCCGCTGCTGCTCTTCTACAAGGTCGGCCCCAGCCCGAGCACCTGGTGGGGCGAGCTGCGCCGCTCGACCGACGGCGGCAAGACTTGGAGCGCCGCGAAACGCCTCGAAGCCGAATGCGTCGGCCCCATCAAGAACAAGCCCGTGCAGCTTCCGAATGGCGACCTCCTCAGCCCGTCGAGCAGCGAGCACGACGGCTGGCGCGTCCACTTCGAGCGCTCGCGCGACCTCGGCCAGACTTGGGAAATGATTGGCCCGGCCAATGACGGCAAGTCCATCAGCGCCATCCAGCCGAGCATTCTGTTCCTCGGCGGCGAGAAGCTCCTCGCGCTCGGTCGCACGCGGCAGGGGAAACTATTCCAAATCGGGAGCGACGACTCGGGCAGGACATGGGGCGCAATTTCCCTCACCGCGCTGCCCAATCCCAGCTCCGGCACCGACGCCGTCACGCTCAAGGACGGGCGGCACCTGCTCATCTACAACCACACCGCGAAGGGCCGTTCGCCGCTGAACCTCGCCGTGTCGAAGGACGGTAAGACCTGGCAGGCCGCGCTCGTCTTGGAAAGCGAACCGGGCGAATACAGCTACCCCGCCATCATCCAGACCCGCGACGGCCTCGTTCACGCGACGTGGACGTGGAAGCGGCAGAAGGTGAAGCACGCGGTGATTGACCCGGCGAAGCTCGCACCGCGCGACTTCGTGAACGGCGAGTGGCCCAAGCCGTAGCGCGACTTTCCAAAGTCGTGTTCCCCGACGCCGTGCCGGCGATTTGCAATCGCCGCGTTGCGGGTGAACTCGGTGAACGCGTCCGAACTGCTGCTCGCTACAGACGGCGGTTGCAAACCGCCGGCACGGGCCAATCGCGACATTGAAATGTCGCGCCACTTCCACGGAGTTGACCCGCCTCAATCCGCCCCCTACAAACCTCGCAACGCCGCATTTCAAACCACCACCGCCATGAAACCCTTCCTCCTCGTCGCCCTCCTCGTCGCCGCGCCGCTCGTGCTGCCCGCGCAGCCGGCTGCGAAGCCGCCCGTCCTGCCCGCCGGCATCAAGCTGGAGCGCGACCTTGCCTACATTCCCGACGGCGACGCGGCGCAGAAGCTCGACCTGTATCTGCCGGAGAAGCCGGCGGACAAGCCGCTCCCGCTCATCGTCCACATCCACGGCGGCGGCTGGCGGGGCGGCAACAAGTTCCCCTGTCCCGTGACCGGCATGGTGCTCAAGGGCTACGTCGTCGCGAGCGTGGAATATCGCTTCAGCCAGAAGGCGGTCTTCCCCGCGCAGATTCAGGACTGCCAGGCCGCGCTCCGCTGGCTGCGCGCGCGCAACAAGGAATTCGGCTTCGACCCGAACCGCGTCGGCGTCATTGGCGGTTCGGCGGGCGGGCACCTGTCCGCGCTCGTCGGCACGGCGGGCGGGAAGAAGGCCTTCGCGCCCATCGGCGGCCACGAGGAGCAGTCCGACCGCGTGCAGGCCGTGTGCGACATCTTCGGCCCGGCGGATTTCACCACCGTCGTGCAGCAGGCGGCGGACGACAAGAACGCGAAGAACATCTTCACTTGGAACACGCCCGGCGACCCTTACTCCGGTCTCATCGGCACCAAGCTCGAAGACCGGCCCAAGGCGGAGGCCGTTAGCCCGGTGCATTATGTCAGCAAGGACAGCCCGCCCTTCCTCATCCTTCACGGCACGCACGACACCCTCGTGCCCTACGCGCAAAGCGAGCAGCTCGCCGCCGCGCTCAAGGCGAAGGGAGTCGAGGCTTGGCTGCAAACCCTCCCCGGCTCCGGCCACGGCGGCCCCGCGTTTGGGAAACCTGCGGTGCTGAAACTCACGCAGGACTTCTTCGACAAGCACCTCAAAGGCGCGGACGTGAAAATCGCGCTCGTGCCCGAGGCGGACCTGGCCGTGGAGCCGCCCAAGCCGAAGCCAGCCGCGAAGTGACGCCCAGCACCCGGCCCATGAACCATCCGAAGGAGCTCCCAAAGATTTGAGCAAGACAAAGATTGATGAACTCCCATCTTTGTCTTTCCCAAATCTTTGGGCTTTCCGTCTTCCGTTCTCAGTCCAACTGCGCGCGATGAGCCAGCGAATCAAAAACCTTCCTCTCATATTGCGAACTCCATGAACCTCCGCGCCTTCGCCCTCGCCCTCTGCGCCGCCGCGCTCACGCCCGCAGCCGCCCTTGCCCAAGACGCCTTGCCGCGCACGGCCGAAACCTTCGACGTGGCTGGGAATCAAGCCTACCTGTATGCCGCGCCCAAGCCCGCCGCCGGCAAGCCGTGGGTCTGGTATGCGCCGACATTCAAGGGCATGGCGTTCGCGGAGCGGAGGCAGTATTTCGAGCGCTTCCTGCACGCGGGCATCAGCATCGCGGGCTGCGACCTCGGCGAGGTGCGCGGGTCACCGGCCAGCACGGCGAAGTTCACGTTGTGCTACGAGGAGATGGTTCGGCGCGGCTGGTCGCCCAAGCCCATCCTGCTCGGCCAGAGCCGCGGCGGCATCATGACGCTCGCGTGGGCGTTCCGGCATCCCGACAAGGTGCGCGCGTGGGTGGGCATCTATCCCGTGTGCAACCTCGCGAGCTACCCGATGAAGAACCTGCCGGTGACGCTCGCGGATTATGGCGTGCCCGAAGCCGAATTCCGCACCCGGCTGAAGGAGTTCAACCCGGTGGACAATCTGCAAGGCCTGCTCGCGAACAAGGTGCCCATGTTCGCCGTGCACGGGGATTCCGACACGGTCGTGCCCTACAATGACAACACGCGCGTGCTCAAGGAACGCTACGAAGCCGGCGGCGGCTCGTTCACCGTGAAGGTCATCGCGGGCGAGGGGCACCAGGCCACCGCGTCGTTCTTCGAGTGCCCGGAGTTGGTGGACTTCGTGCTGAAACAACTCCCGCCCGCGCCGAAGAAGTGAGCGCGCCACGGTTCGACTTGGGTCAAGTATCGGTCAAGTGTGAGTCAAGTTATTGGTCAAGTCACGCCTCTTGCAGCTCTCCCTCTCCGCCGCGAACGGGGAGAGGGCCGGGGTGAGGGGGAAATCGGTGGCGAAAAATAGGCACGAGAACGCCAAACCGACGACCATTCAGCGATCTTGAAGCTTCGGGAGCGGTGAAAACCCAGCCGTTTGGCGATCTTGAAGCTTCAAGACGACCGAAAACTCAAGGATTCGGCAATCTTGAAGCTTCGAGACAGGTGAACTGGCACGGTTACTGTATTCCTGAAGGCTCAAGAACGGTGAAAACCCGTCCGTTTGGCGGTCTTGAAGCCTCAAGACTGCTGAAACAACGGGTTTTCGAGCCTCTCGACCGCATTTAACCATCATCCTGTCAGCCGGTTACGCGGATTTCCGCTTCCGCGCCCCAAGAGGTCTGCGCCTCCGGCCTGACTTCCATCTGAAACCTCCCGCTTGGGTTGTCATGTTTGGCCGCAAAAGGGCGCAAAACAGCGCAAAGAACTCCTCTCAGGCACGAGACGCGGGGTTAAGCGCTGTTGACGCTCCGGTTTCGCTCAACCATACTGTCGGCAAGTCGGACTGGAAATCTCCGGTCGGCGCTGGGTCTCTGGCAATGCTGGAGGCCCTTCGCATTTTCAGGGAAACACTTTCAGTCCCCAGCCCTTCGCTTCACCCGCCGGACTCCGGCGAAACTTCTTGGCCACGATGTCATACGCCCGGTTCGGCTGGCTGGGACGAAGCACCTTGATGCCGACGGAACGCGCCACCAAATCGGCAATCTGCAATCCGGTCGAATTCGAGGCCTTCGGAATCATCACCAGCTCAAACGGGAGGCGCTGGTTGAGCGCATTTGCCCCGGCGCAAATTCGCCGGAACGCCAGCTCAAGCTGGTTGTCCTCCTTCTCACCGCGCTTCTCGACGATGATGTGCGTGATTCTGCCTGTCTGGCCACGGCTGTTCAGTTCGAGGAACATTCGCTCCAGCCCGAACTCCAGCGCCAGGTCGTAGGGGTTTGCCGGCAGCGCATACCGCTGGGAAAACTCCAGCTTGCGGATGACCGCCGCCACCAGTTGGAACTGCGCTTCGTCCACCAGCTTGCTCACCGCGTCCAGGAACTCCGTCCGCCTGGCCGGGTCGAACAGGAAACCGTAGTTCTTGTTTGGTTTCCGAATCTCATGCTCGTGCAACACCTGCTCGTCGTGACCCCAAAACCGAAACTTCAACCGCTGCAACGCCGGGCCGACGCGGTCCACATAGTCGGCCTTTGCGAACAGGCAGAACGCCAGCACGAAAATGGGGTAGCCCGGGTCAACGCGCGCCAGCCCGTGGTCGCCGCTCTCGTCCACGAAGACGAGGTAGTCGCCGAAGGCGTCGGGATTGGGCAGGCTCATCGCGAATGTTCAAAACGCGCCCAATCAAGCTCCGTGAACAATCCGGTGGCGGGCTGCTCGACAAGCTGGTCTTCGGGGTAGGCGTGGGCGCTCATGTGCTCGCGGAGTTAGCCTCCGCTGGCGGCGCTACTGGCGATGGAGTGGTAGCTGGCGGTGGCTCGTTTTCTGACCAGCGGTTGCCGAAGTCTGAAACCTTCAAGATGATTGGTCGTGCAGATGACGACGCTTTGCCGACGAGGATTGCCGTTCTGTCGGGGAGTGTCGAAATCGCCTGCGAGTATTCCTCACCCATGTAGTTCCGCAGAAAATCCAAACCGGTCTGGTCGAACGACCGCAGGGCGAAGATGGTATTGCACTGGTTCAGGACGGTCTTGGTCACATTCGCCGTGCGTTGCGTAATCAGCAGCGTTCCGAGCCCATACTTTCGGCCTTGAAGAATCACGCGGGCCGCTCGGTTCACATGTTGGGTGTCAGATTGCTGCGCCACCTGATTCCATTCGGGAATGAGCGAGTGCGCTTCTTCCAGAACAATGCAAAGCCTGCCCGGCACGTCCACGCCAGCCCGGAGTTGAGTGCCGTCGCGCAACCGCTCAAAGCACTTCTGCGCGAAATCTGCCGTTGCTGCCGGGAAACCGCCCGTTGTATTGGCGAACTGGTGAATCGCCAGTTTGGAGTCCCCGGCGAGCCATGCCGCAACGCCATCAGCCCCAGTGAGAGGCGTGGGATTTCGGTGTTGTAGGAACTGCCAATGCTGTCGTGTGAGGTCAAGGATGAGCACTTTGATTCCGGCGTCGAGATACGCCTCGATGAGATGAAACGCCAAATAGGATTTGCCGCTACCGGTGACGCCGATGAGTGCCGTGTTATGAGTGATTGTGTCCGAGACGTGGACGTGAACAGGAAACGTGGAGTTCGGAACTTGGCCGACGAGACATCTTCCTGCCGGTGGTGTGTCGGCGATGCCTTCGCCACTGCTAACTTCTACTAATTCTCCCGCCGGCGCGACCCAATCGATCGGGGCGAATGTCGCTCTCTCGGTTTCCCAACAGCCCAACTGACCTGCGCCGACACGCACGCTCTGAGACGCATTTCCCTCTTCCAAACCTGCTTGGTCAATGGTCGCAGAAACAATCTGATAATAGGTGTCTGCCGATCCAGCTTTCACCTTCACGACCTCGCCTGCGTGCAACGAGGTGCGTGGGTCAATTTCAAACACCAGCCGACTGATCGAAGAACCCGCTGAAACGACTCCCACCGGCCGCGTGGCGGCAACTGGCAAATCTGGAATCGCAATTTCAATTCGCCCGCCAGCACTTACCTCGCTCCACTTCGCGCCAAACGACGTGAGTGCAATCCGTCCCTGCCTCAACCCTCTAACGACACGATCCTCAAAAAGCGTGCCTTCGGCGACCTGCTCTCCGCCGTCCAGCGTCAACAAAACCTTCTTGCCGACAATTCCATCCGGCAAGCGTGGGCTTAATTTCACAACTGCTAGCAGCCCGTCAAAAAACGGCCGGTTTCAGGATTTCACTCCATGCCGCGAGGCGGCGGCGGTAGGGCGTGCAAAACCGGTCCCACAGCGTCTGGAGCGGTTTCAGCCCGTGCCCGCAGCC
>Ga0172367_10000871_pt1 | contig 45392 bp, 50 predicted proteins | sample Lak10m_FD_114542 | JGI IMG/M metagenome (GOLD analysis project Ga0172367, IMG submission 114542) | Freshwater microbial communities from Kabuno Bay, South-Kivu, Congo - kab_022012_10m | ecosystem: Environmental > Aquatic > Freshwater > Lake | place: Democratic Republic of the Congo: South-Kivu...
TGGAGCGTTATAAAACAATTTGATGAGGTAGAAAAATGGCATCCTGATGTTAAAAACAGTACGGGTGATGGCAAAAATGAATCGGGGGCGGTGCGTACTATTACGTTGCAAAATAACGAACAATTCACTGAAGAACTCGATTTTTATAGCGAGGCTGACCATCTCTACAAATATCGAATGAAAAAAGAAAATACCGCCGCGTTGCCAATTAGTTCACATACCACCAGTTTTCAAGTCAAAGCGGGCGAAACGCCAAATACCAGTGTCGTGAGCGTTAAAAGTCGCTTTTATCGTGGCGATACTGGCAACACACCTTCAAACCAATTAAGTGATGAAGCCGCCGTTAAAGCAATGACTGAGTTTTTCAAAAAAGGTTTAGTCGGCGTGCAACAAAAATCGACTAATTAAAATCACAAGTGATGCAACAGATTAGTTTCTGTTGCATTATCCAAATTTGATAATCCCTTCTTTAACTGCAAGTAGCGTTAATTCCGCAACCGATTCAACGCCTAATTTTTCCTTTACGGCTGTGCCATGATTGCAAACGGTTTTGTAACCTAAATGCAATTTTTCAGCGATTTGTTTTGTGGTGTAACCATTTGCCAGCAACGAAAAAATATCAAATTCGCGTGGTGAAAGGGTTGAAATTTTGTTGATTTCCTCACGCGCCGTTACGTCTGACATCGTGGCAATAATTTTTTGCGCTAAATTCATTTCAACGTAAGTGCCACCTTGATAAATTTTATAAACCGCTGACACCAATTCTTCAGGCATACTATTTTTTGTAATATAACCCTTCGCCCCCGCTTTCATCGCGCGAGTAGCATAAAGCGGCTCATTGTGAACGCTAAAAACCAAAATTTTACAATTCGGGTCACGGTCAATTAAGCGTTTAATGGTTTCAAATCCGCCAATGCCTGGCATCGATAAATCAAGCAAAACTACATCTGGATTATGTTGATTGAATAATTGACAAGCCGCCTCGCCTTTATCTGCTTCGTAAATCTCACCAATATCGTTTGAAATGGATAAATAGGTTTTATAGCCTGTTCTGACCACCGCATGATCATCAACTAGCAAGACATTTATTTTTCGCCGCGTGTCCATTTTGACTTTATTTCAAAGAAAGCATTTTAAAAGATGAATCTTCAACTTCACGCCTAAACTTAGCAATAAGAATTTTTCCTTTTTTCTTGACTTGGCAAAGTAAAGGAAAATTTCCTTGTTAAAACGGGAAAACTTCCATGCTTTGTAAGGGATTATTCCGTAACGTCATAAAAGCCTTTTCCAATAGAATTTTCTGCGAGTGTTTATTAGCAGTTACTTTTTTCAACTCAGCTTTTCAACCGCTGCTAATAAACCTTAAACAAAAACTGAATCGAGGATGATGGTCAGTGTTTGCTTTGACTTCTTGTAATTTTTGAGTTGGGTTCTCCTGAAATTATACGAAACATAGCTACATCGTCTTTCTAAATTCCTCAAACTATTGACGTTAGTTATGCAAATTCGCTTACTGGTGTTACATGGCACCAGTGAGCAAAAAATAATAAAGAATGATGGAGGAGTCATGCAGATTTCAAAATTTGCTCGCCATGCTGGGAAAACAATTTTAGCAACGAGCATTTTGTTTGCCTTGTCACAGTCGGCAAATGCAAATAAAGAATTAGACGCAATGTCAAAACAAAATACGAACTGGGTCATGCAGACAAAAGATTACGGTGCAACCCACTTCAGTGATATGTATGACATCAATATCACCAATGTAAAAAATCTCAAAGTCGCATGGTCATTTTCAACAGGCGTTTTAAATGGTCACGAAGGTGGTCCTCTTGTTGTTGATGGCATTATGTATGTTCACACGCCTTATCCAAATAACATTTACGCGATTGATTTAAAAAATCCTGAAAAAATTCTTTGGCAATATAAACCAAAACAAAATCCTGCTTCTCGCGCTGTTGCGTGCTGTGACGTGGTGAACCGTGGTTTGGCTTACGCGCCAGCAGGCAAAGATTATCCTGCAACGATTTTCCAAGACCAATTAGACGGTCACATTGTGGCGATTAACGCTAAAACAGGTGAATTGCTTTGGAAAATGGAAAACTCTGATATTGCAATGGGTTCAACTTTAACGGTCGCGCCTTTCGTTGCAAAAGATAAAGTGATTGTTGGTACTTCGGGCGCTGAACTCGGTGTACGCGGTTATGCCACCGCTTACAACATCAAAGACGGCAAACAAGCGTGGCGCGTCTATGCCACAGGTCCTGATGAAGACATTAAATTATCTAAAGATTTCAACAAAGCCAATCCGCATTATGGTCAATTCGGTTTAGGGTTGAAAACATGGGAAGGCGACGCTTGGAAAATCGGCGGTGGGACAAATTGGGGTTGGTATGCGTTTGACCCTGATTTAGATATGCTCTACTACGGTTCAGGCAATCCTGCGCCTTGGAATGAAACCATGCGTCCAGGTGATAACAAATGGACGATGACCATTTGGGGACGTGACATCAACACTGGTGAAGCGAAATTCGGTTATCAAAAAACCCCGCATGACGAATGGGATTATGCGGGGGTGAATTACATGGGCTTATCTGAACAGATGGTCAATGGTAAAAAAACAAAATTGCTCACCCATCCAGACCGCAACGGTCTTGTTTATACCTTGAATCGTGAAGACGGCACATTGGTTAATGCGTTCAAAATTGATGACACCGTGAATTGGGTGAAAAAAGTCGATTTGAAAACAGGTGTACCCGTGCGTGACCCTGAATACTCAACACACATGGATCATCAAGCCAAAGGCATTTGCCCTTCTGCGATGGGTTATCACAATCAAGGCATCGAATCTTACGACCCGAACAAACAATTATTCTTCATGGGAACCAACCATATTTGTATGGATTGGGAACCGTTCATGTTGCCCTATCGCGCAGGTCAATTTTTCGTAGGAGCAACGCTGAATATGTATCCAGGTCCAAAAGGCACATTGGGTCAAGTCAAAGCGATGAACTCGGTCACGGGTGAATTTGCGTGGGAAAAACCTGAAAAATTCGCAGTTTGGGGTGGAACGATGGCAACTGCTGGTGATTTAGTATTCTACGGCACATTAGACGGTTACATCAAAGCCTTGAATTCAAAAACAGGTGAAGAACTGTGGAAATTCAAATTACCTTCTGGCGTTATCGGTCATCCAATCACTTACAAACATGATGGCAAACAATATGTTGCGATTTATTACGGTGTCGGTGGCTGGCCAGGTGTTGGTTTGGTATTCGATTTACAAGACCCCACAGCAGGTTTAGGTGCGGTAGGTGCGTTTAAAGAATTAGCGCATTACACCCAACAAGGCGGCGGTGTGATGGTGTTCTCACTGTAATTTGAAAAACGGAGAGTGGTTAAGAGCCACTCTCTACTCCTTCCTGATAATGAAAAAACCTATGCGAATTAAAACTCCGTTGATTATTGCTAGTCTTTTGGGATGGGTATCTTTGTCAACGTATGCTCAAGAACCGAATTTAAAAGTCTGTGCGGCGGCTGATGAAATGCCTTATTCCAATGAAAAAGGTGAAGGCTTTGAAAATAAACTCGCCCAACTAGTTGGCAACAAACTAAACCGCAAAGTGGAATCTGTTTTTTGGACAGACCCGCGCTATTTTGTTCGAGATTATTTAGACAAAGGGTTATGTGATGTGGTCATTGGCGTAGATACAGATGACCCGCGTGTTTCAACCACTAAATCTTATTATCGTTCGGGTTACGTTTTCATTTCTCGTGAAGCGGACAATTTGGATTTAAAAGATTGGAACAGCCCCATTTTGAAAAAAGTACAGAAGATTGCTTTTGTGCCTGCCACGCCTGCTGAAGTGATGCTTCGCGCCATTGGACGTTATAACGATATGTTCAATTATCAACAAGAACTGGTGGGTTACAAGTCGAAACGTAATCAATATGTGAAATACGACATTCCAAAATTGGTGAATGAAGTTAGCTCTAATCATGCCGAAATTGCGGTTTTATGGGGAGCTTCGGCGGCGCGTTATGTCAAAGAATCCAAAGTACCTTTAACGATGACGCTGATTCCCGATGACAACAAACGTGCAGATGGACAAAAAGTCGGACATCACTACAGCACGTCAATGGCGGTTCGCAAAGGTGATGTTGCATTATTAACACAACTCAATCAGGTTCTTGAATCCGAACAAGATGCCATCACTGAACTTTTAGAAGCCGAGGGAATTCCTCTTGTTTCTGAATAATTGACTAAAACAAAATTATGAAAATGATGAAATTAAAACACCTTCTCGCTAGTTTGGCGGCGGTGGGTTTGACCGTTTTAGCCGTGCAAACGGCACGCGCTGATATTGCGTTGCACAACGCTATTACAGGTGAAACGCTGGATTTAAGTTTTGCTAAAAAAGGTGGCAACACCGAGCAATTCAAACAGTTTATGCAAACAGGCAAAAATCCTTACAACGGCAATAAAGAAGCCGTTGAAAAAGGAAAAAGTCTTTATATGACAGGTTGTTCAGGCTGTCATGGTCACGAAGCCGAAGGCAAATTAGGCCCTGGTTTGGCTGATGATTACTGGACATATCCACGCAATGAAACAGATCAAGGTTTATTTGAACTGTTATTTGGTGGTGCAAACGGCATGATGGGACCGCAATACGTCAACTTTAGTAATGATGATTTACTGCACATCATGGCGTTTATTCGTGACATTTACACTGGCGATCCTAAAAAAGCCAAATGGTTAAAATAATTTTTGAGGAGATTTTTATGAAACGAATCTTTATGTTTGCAGGTTTTTCATTAGCGGCATTATTTGCCAATGTGGCGTTAGCTTATGACGGCACACACTGCAAAGAAGCGGGCGTTTGTTGGGAACCAAAACCTGGTTATCCTGAAAAAGTCGCGGGAAGTCAGTACGACCCAAAACACGATGTGAATGAATTAAACAAACAAGCCCAGTCGATTAAAGAAATGGAAGCGCGGAATGCAAAACGCACTGAAATTTTGAATAAAACAGGCAAATTTGTTTATGACGTGGATGATGCAAGTTAAATCAACATTTCGTTGTTAATCACAATGTGGGAAAGGTTTTTGTGCCTTTCTCACCGTTCAAACAGAAATTTATGACAGATAATCAACTGGCTGATTGGTTCACCAAAGCCTTAGCATTTGAACAGCACATCAATCAAATCATCATCGGACAACAACCCGCCGTGCGGCAGATGATGCTTGCAATTTTTGCACGCGGTCATGTGTTACTTGAAGGACAAGTAGGGGTTGGCAAAACGACTTTATTGCGTGCGATTGCTCACGGTTTAGGCGGTGAATATGAACGCATTGAAGGCACGATTGATTTAATGCCTTCAGATTTGGTTTATTACACTTACTTAGATGACAATGGAAAACCGCGTGTTGATAAAGGTTCTTTGCTAAAAAAAGGCGAACAACTCGCCACATTCTTTTTTAACGAAATCAACAGGGCGCGTCCACAAGTGCATTCTTTGCTTTTGCGCGTGATGACAGAAAAACGCTTGCACGCTTTTAATCAAGAATACAGTTTGCCGCATTTACAAGTTTTTGCAGATAGAAATCGGGTTGAAAAAGAAGAAACTTTTGAATTACCCGCCGCCGCAAATGATCGTTTCATGTTTGAAATTAACATCACCACGCCCACCGACGATGCGGTTTTAGAAGAATTGATGTTTGATGCGCGTTTTTATGATGTTGATACCCTCGTTGCCACCATGCCTGTCGGATTATTGCCGTATTATCAATTAAATGAATTTGCTACGTTGATACAAAAGCAAATTACCAGCACACCTGCTTTACGCGCTTATGCACTCCGATTGTGGAAGGCTTCGCATTTTCCTGAAAACTACGGCATTACGTTGCCTGACGTAGAAATGTCATCACTATTACAAGCGGGCGCAAGTCCACGCGGGATGGCGTTTTTTATTCGCGCCGCCAAAGTGAATGCGTGGTTAAACGGTCGTGAAATGTTGTTACCTGATGATTTACAGGCTGTTTATCACGTTACGATGGCGCACCGTATTTTTTTCAGTCCGCTTTATGGCTATCGAAAAGAAGAACTGATGCCACACCTGATTTCTGCCATTCTCAATAATGTTGCCGCTCCTTAAAAGATATGAATATGCACGACTTTTTAAATTTGATAAAACCCGCGCAAGGTTTTGCGCCTTTGCGTGATAAGTATTTGATGCTTTCAGGTGTTGGAATTGCCTCCGTTTTAATTGCTGAAGGCATTGATAGTTTAGAAACTGCGCCTTATGCGGCGTATTACGTTGGTGCGGTCAATAGTGCAATTAGTCCGCGTTTTTGGGATTTAATGAGCGTGATTAGCCTGTTGCTTTTATGTTTAACTTTGCCACTTACTTATGTTTCACGTTTTATTTCAAAACTAGAATCTAGCGCGTTATACGTCCGAAAATTAACGCAAGCCTTGTTTTATTTAACATCCGATTTAGGCGCAGTGGCATTAGGGATTTTGCTGACGTTGTTATTTCTTCCGCAAGAAAGCGCGTATTTGCAAGCGTGGCAAAGTTTATTGTTTAGCCGCTCTAGTGGCGTTTCCCTATTGCTATTAGTCTTTTTAAATTCAATGCTCTGGCTAATGGGGGCATCGCTTTATAACGGCAATAATGCTAATTACTCGGGCATTTTTGAAAAATTATTTGCTCAACCTGCAAAAATTATTTTGCCTAGCTATTTAAGTTTGGCAGGTGCAGTGATTTATCTTGCAGTGAGTCAGCAATAAATTTTTATGACCCAGACATTTCAATATCGTCTAAAAGGCACCAGTAGCAGTGTGTTTGTTGGCAAACACGCTAGTGAATGGGTGAGCAATGGCGGGCAATTATTTAAGCGTTACGCGCCGCTTACTGCAAACAGCGACCCGCGCCGAATTGATTTAAAAGCCAGCGTTTTAGATCCTTTTGAAAATTATCAAATTAGAACCTATCAACAACACAGCTTGCTTGATGTGTATTTATTGGCAGATTTTTCAAGCTCATTTCGTTTTATTGGCAAGCGTTCAAAACCGCAAATTTTGGAAGAACTGTTTTTGTCGATTGCTTATTCAGCGTTAGCGGTGGGAGATTATTTTGCTTTTATTGGACTTGGAAAAAAATTTGACCCGCATTATTTTTTGCCACCCAATCGACACAGTGGACGAATTGAATTTTTCCATAAAAAATTACAAAAAACGCCTGAAAATTCGAGCATTGACAGTTTGTTAGAAATCGCGCCGTTTTTATCAAAAAGACGTTCGCTAATTTTTTTGTTATCGGATTTTCATCTTGATTTAACGGCATTGCCAAAACTTTTTCATTCTTTAAAACAGCATGATGTGGTGCCGCTCATTTTGTGGGATGAAAAGGAATATCAAACCTTACCTACTTGGGGATTTGTGTCGTTTCAAGATATGGAAACCCAAGCCATTCGGACACTTTTTATGCGTCCCACTTTACGCGCAAAAATAGAAGAAACGTATCAACAGCGCAAACAAGCCTTACGAAATAATCTGCGTGCTTTAGGCTGTGAACCGTTATTTTTAACGTCTGCGCCTTTTACGCAACAATTAAATGATTACTTTGAGCAACGTCGCGCATGAAACGTGTAATCAGTTTGTTAATTTTCCTTTGTTTATCGAGTTGTAACGATACAAAAAATAACGTCATCACGGATTTTGAACATTTAACGCCGCGTCCTTTTGGCTATTTAATTGGCGATGAAATCAAACACCGCGTCATTATTGAAACCATCGATAATGCCAAACTCAATCAAGCGAATTTGCCAACACAAGGCATTCTGAATCGATGGTTAAATTTGAATCAAATTCACGTCACCGAAAAACCGATAACGAGCGGTTTTCACTACGAAATTGAATTGATTTACCAAGTTTTTTATGCACCACAAGCGGCAAAAATGCTCACGATTCCCAGTGTAACATTGACGTTTAATCAAGCCGAAAACGCATTAGAAAAAATTATTCCTGCATGGCAATTTACGATTTCGCCATTGCGTGAAATTCAAATGCGAAAAGATGAACATGGCGAATATATACGTCCGAATGCGTCCGCGCCTTTTTTATCCTCGCCTCATGCAATTGAAAAATTGCTCATTAGCTTGGCAAGTTTTGTTGTGTCAGCGACATTACTTGCCTATTTTTACGGTTACATTTCTCTGCCGCGTCGGAGAATTTTTAAACAAACGTATCGTAAATTAACAACGCTTAAAGACAATGAAATCGAACAAGGTTTTGCTTTAATGCACAACGCTTTAAATACGTTGAATGGCAAACCGTTGTTTTACAGCCACACACCCGAATTTTATGAAAAACATCCGCAATATCAAACGGCTAAAAAATTACTCGATGATTTTTTTCAAATTTCAACGTTGTATTTTTTTGCAGGTCAACCTGTAAATCCAAAAGAAACGTTGCAACTCATCAAAAAATCTTGCGAACTTTGCGCGGTAATTGAACGAGGTCAGCGATGAATTTAGCGGTAGAAAATCCCCTCTGGTTATCTGCATTAGCGTTAGCTTTATTGCCTATTTTTCGTCATTCCATGCGTTATAGCTCTTACCCCTATACGGCGGTCATTCCCGAAGATGCTTTATCGACGGTTTTAATGTGGGCAATTCGTTTGATTGGCGCATTGACTATCACGATGTTAGTTTTAGGATTAGCAGGACTTTATCAAACAGAACAAACTCGTGAACGTATTGGTTTTGGGGCAAACATTGTGATGTTAATTGATAGAAGTAACAGCATGGATATGACTTTTGCAGGTCAAACACCCGATGGCGCACATGAATCAAAAGCAACAGCTGCAAAAAGATTGTTGACTGAATTTGTGCAAAAACGCCCACATGACCGAATTGGCGTTGCCGCTTACAGCACCGCGCCATTATTTGTATTACCGCTCACAGAAAATAAACAAGCCATTCAAGCCGCCATTGATGCCACTTCGTTACCCGCTTTGGCATATACCCATATCAGTAAAGGGCTAAGTCTGGCGTTATCCTTTTTTAATAATCCCTCAATTACAGGTTCTCGGATTTTATTGCTGGTTTCAGATGGCGCGGCGGCAATTGACCACGATAGTGAATTAGCCTTGCGTCAACTTTTCAAACAACAAAACATTCGTCTGTATTGGATTTTTCTGCGAACGGCAAATAGTCAAGGTTTGTATGATTTACCCGAAGACAGCCGAGATGATAATAATCAAGCGATGCCTGAGCGTTATTTGCATTTGTTTTTTTCCAGTTTAGAAATTCCTTATCAGGCGTATCAAGCTGAAAACTTAGATGCGATGCAAAAAGCCATTGATGACATTAACCGTTTAGAACAATCTCCTTTGCATTATTTTGAAAAAATTCCTAAAGATGATTTATCTCAAACTTGTTATTTTTGGGCAACGCTCGGCTTACTTTTGTTACTTGCGGTGAAATGTTGCGAGGTGAAAGTATGAAATTCACTCGATTGATTGCTTTATGGTTAATTTTTTTAGCAAGTACCTCTTTGATGTTGATACAAACTGTCGGTTTATACCGTGTAAAATCTGAAAACGATTGGATTCAAGTGTTGAATTCTGGGCATGACGTGAGTGTCGATAAAATCGTTAATGCGTCGCCTGAAGTCAGATTGGCTAGAGCTATGTATTACCAACATCAACATCGTTACGATGATGCACTTGCAACGCTAAGTTTAATCATGGACAAAGGCGATGAGCAGTTGAAATCACTCATTCGCTACAACTTGGGTAACATTTATTTGCAAAAAGCCATTGAAGAAGTAGAAAAACAAAACATCAATGCCGCACAGCCATTAGTGGCACTAGCAAAGCAAGCCTACCGCCAAGCCTTAGCGTTAAATAGTCATTTTTGGGACGCAAAATATAATTTGGAAGTTGCGATGCGTTTATTGCCTGAAATGGATAGAGTGGATATGAAAGAAGAGGAAGCTCAAACACCACCGCCTCAATTATGGACAACGATTCCAGGTTTTCCGCGAGGGTTGCCTTAATGTCGCGGAGTCTTTTTAAAGATTATCGATTTTATTTTCTGGTCTTTTCATTCATGAGTATGTTGTGGGTTTTTATCAAACCTACCCATTTAGAAAATAAACCGATTTATCATTTAACCGTCATTGTAGATATTACACGCAGTATGAATGCGATGGACTATAAACAACATGACAAAGAAATTAGTCGGTTGAAAATGATAAAGCTCTCTTTAAAACAGTTATTGCTTGATTTGCCTTGTCAATCGACAATCAGTTTAGGCGTTTTTACGGAAAGACTCTCGACGCTGTTGTTTGAACCGATTGAAGTGTGTTCGGGACTGACTGAAATAGAATCCACGATTAACGCTTTAGATTGGCGCATGGCGTGGGCGGCGGATAGTCGCATTGCACAAGGTTTAAAACAAACGGTCGAAAGTTTGAAAAACCGTGATTCCACGCTTATTTTTATGACCGATGGACAAGAAGCACCGCCTGTCAATCCACGTTATACCCCTGATTTGCTTGCGCTTAAAGACAAAATGAAAGGCTTGATTGTTGGCGTAGGTGGATTGCAACCTGTGCCGATTCCAAAATTTAATGAACGCGGTGAACAAATCGGTTTTTACAGCGCAAACGATGTGCCGCATCGTTCGACTTTTGGCGAATCAAATCTAAATCCTGAAGCTATTGAAGGTTTTGATGCACGAAATGCCCCTTTTGGCAAAAATGCCGTTGTTGGAACTGAACATTTATCGGCTTTGCAAGAAGGCTATTTGCAACAACTTAGTCAAACGCTGAACTTTCATTATTCACGTTTGAATGATGAATTTTCTCTTAAACCAGCCTTAGATGCTGCAAATCTGCACAGCTTAAAAGCCGTGCAAACCGATCAGCGTTGGAAATTTGCTTTGTTTGCGTTGGTTTTACTGACTTTCATTTATGTGTCTTTTCAACGAAAAGTTAAATTTAAGTAGCAGATGTAACAAAAAAAGTCATGACGACTGTTACAAATAATCATTTTTTAACATCATTTGCATCTGCTACCTAAATTTATCTATTTCTGTATCTTTATGATTATATTGTCAATTAAGCGTGTTTTGCCCAATTTTGCTGCCGTTAAAATAATCAAATCTTGATCATCATTTTCACTGGCAAATTGTAAATCCGCCTGCCGCGCTATTTTTAAATAATCTACGTTAAAACCAGCTGTTGTTAAATCAGCAATCGCTTGATTTTCTACTTCGTTAATTTTCTGTCCTGCTAAAAAAGTCGTCCGCGCCGTTTGCAAAATTTGATAAAGCTTTGGCGCAATTTCACGCTCGGCTGTTGACAAATAACCGTTGCGCGAACTCATCGCAAGTCCATCCGCTTCACGCACGGTCGGTATGCCAATCAATTCAATTGGCAAATGTAAATCTCGAACCAGCGTTTGAATCACGCAAAACTGCTGAAAATCTTTCAAACCAAACAATGCAACGTCGGGTTGTATGATATTAAATAATTTACAAACCACCGTGGCTACGCCGTCAAAATGCCCAGCGCGTGAATTGCCGCAATAATTTTTTGCAATTTGCGCCACGCTGACGGTAGTTTGTGCATTCTGGCTGTAAATTGTTTCAACATTTGGCAAAAAAACTGCGTCACAGCCCTGCTCTACCAGCAATTCACAATCACGTTTTTCAGTGCGCGGATAATCCGCGAAATCTTCGTTTTCACCAAATTGAGTGGGATTAACAAAAATACTCACAATCACTTTATCTGCATGTTTTTTCGCCTCGCTAACAAGGTGCAAATGTCCAGCGTGCAAATTTCCCATCGTTGGCACAAATGCCACACGCGCTTGATTTTTGCGCCAAGCACGAACTTGTGAAACTAATTCAAAAATTTCCATCATTAAAAACTGTGTTCGAGGGTTGGAAAATCGCCATTTTTAACGGCTTGTACATAATTTTCGATTGCATGTTCAATCGAACAACTACCGTTTAAAAAGTCTTTTGAAAAACGCGGTCGAATACCTGTGCTGATACCAAGCATGTCGTATAAAACCAAAACTTGCCCATCACACCCATTTCCCGCGCCAATGCCAATGACGGGAATGGTCAATTGTTGTGTAATTTGCCGTGCCAATTCAGAAGGCACGCATTCTAAAACCAGCATCGACGCGCCTGCATTTTGAATTTTCAGTGCGTCATCAAGTAATTTTTGCGCGGCAGATTCGATTTTACCTTGCACTTTATAACCACCAAGTTGATGAATAAATTGCGGTAACAAACCTAAATGTCCACAAACACAAATCCCTTGCGCGACTAAAAATTCAATGATTTCAATTTTCGCCCCTTCGAGTTTAATAATTTGTGCGCGACTTTCTTGAATCAAACGTGCGGCATTTTGCGCCGCCATTTCAGGCGTGGCATAAGTCATAAAAGGTAAATCCGCAATAATTAACGCACGTTTGCTGGTTTGTGTGACGCAGCGCGTGTGATAAATCATTTCATCGAGTTTGACGGGCAACGTCGTCGATTGTCCTTGAATCACCATGCCAAGCGAATCACCCACCAAAATAACATCAATTCCTACTTCGTCGCACAGCGCACTAAAACTGGCATCGTAAGCCGTCAAACAAGCGATTTTTTCGCCGCGCTGTTTCATTGCGAGTAAATCAAGATGCGTGAGCGGTTTTAAACCGATTGAATTTAAATAACTATTTGGCATCGTTTAAACGCTCTAAACCATTCAGCGGACAATTTGTTACTAAATCAGCCAGTTTGCCGAAAGTGGGAATGACTAAATCGGGGGCAATTTCAAACAGCGGTTGCAACACAAATGCTCTTTCTGCCATGCCGTAATGGGGAATTTTTAAATCAGGCAAATCTAAAATTTCATCGCCAAACAGCAAAATATCAATATCCAGCGTGCGTGCGTCCCAACGTTGCGAGCGAATTCGTCCGTGTTGATTTTCGATTTTTTGCATCGTTGCCAGCAATTCAAGGGCAGGCAAATCGGTTTCAATTGCCATCACGGCGTTAATGTAATCAGGTTGATTCATTCCCGCCATCGGCGGGCTTTGATAAAAACTTGAAAACACGATTTCCTGAATTCGCGGCTCATTTGAAATGGTTTTGCAAGCAGAACGTAAATTTTCAAGTGGCGCATCTAAATTACTGCCTAAACCTAAATAAACGCGCATCATGATTTTGCCAATTCTAATAAATACTCGCCGTAAGCGGTTTTGCTAAGTTCCGCGCCACGTTTTTGTAAATCGTCTTTTGAAAGCCAACCGTGGTTAAAGGCAATTTCTTCTAAACACGCGATTTTTAAACCTTGCCGATGCTCAATGGTTTGTACAAATTGTCCTGCATCGAGCAAGCTGTCATGTGTTCCCGTATCAAGCCACGCAAAACCGCGCCCGAAAAGTTCTACATTCAATTGTCCATCATTTAAATAGGTTTGATTCACGTCGGTAATTTCGAGTTCGCCGCGTGACGAGGGTTTGATATTTTTGGCAATATCAATCACGCGATTGTCGTAAAAATACAAGCCTGTAATCGCAAAATTTGATTTTGGTTGCGCGGGTTTTTCCTCGATGGAAATCACTTTGTTATTTTCATCAAATTCGACAACACCAAAGCGTTGCGCGTCTTTGACTTGATAACCAAAAACCGTTGCGCCGCTTTCACGATGCAAGGCTTTTTTCAAACTGTCTGAAAAATGTTGTCCGAAAAAAATGTTGTCGCCTAAAACCAAGCACACATTGTCGTTGCCGATAAATTCTTCACCGATTAAAAACGCCTGCGCTAAACCATCGGGTTTGGGTTGCACAGCATATTCCAAACGCACACCAAAATCTGAACCGTCGCCGAGCAGGTTTTTAAAATTTTGTTGGTCTTCTGGCGTGGTGATAATCAAAATGTCTTGAATCCCTGCCAGCATCAAAACAGACAATGGATAATAAATCATCGGTTTGTCGTACACAGGCAAAAGCTGTTTTGATACCGCTTTGGTAATCGGATGTAAGCGTGTTCCTGCCCCACCCGCTAAAATAATGCCTTTCCAGTTCATTATTTACCGCCAAAACGCGAAATCCCAACCGCTTCACGCAACTCTGCGATAAACGGTTGACTGATTGCTCGCGCTTTTTTCGCACCAAGTTGTAATTTTTCTTCAATCAAATCAGGTTGCAACAATAATTCTTCGTAACGCTCACGCGCAGGGGCAACTTCGGCATTCACTTTTTCAAACAAAATCGATTTCATCTCGCCCCAGCCGATGCCTTCTTGATAACGTTTTGCCACTTCGGCAACTTCGTCAGCATTCGCAAAGGCTTGATACATACTAAACAACGTGCAATCGCTAGTCTCTTTCGGTTCGTGCGGTTCAAGCGAATTAGTTTTGATTTTGTTAATCAATTTTTTGAGTTTCTTTTCAGGTTCAAAAAGCGGAATCGTATTGTTATAACTTTTGCTCATTTTGCGACCGTCCAAACCTTGCAAAATTGCGCCATTTTCATCAATTACCGCTTCGGGCAACGTGAAATGTTCGCCGTAAATATGATTGAAACGTGCGCCAATATCTCGTGCCATCTCAATATGTTGCAACTGGTCTTTGCCAACGGGAATTTTGTTGGCATTGAAAAGTAAAATATCGGCTGCCATTAAAATCGGATAACTGAAAAGCCCCATCGTAATACCTGTGTCAGGGTCATTACCTGTGGTTTCTTCATTTTCAGCCACCGCCGCTTTGTAAGCGTGCGAGCGATTCATCAAACCTTTTGAAGTCACACAAGTCAAAAGCCACGTTAATTCTAAAATTTCAGGCACGTCCGATTGGCGATAAAACACCGCGTTATCGGTATCCAATCCCAAAGCAAGCCATGTTGCCGCAATTTCTAAACTCGATTGCCGCACACGCTCAGGTTCTTGGCATTTAATCAGCGCGTGATAATCGGCTAAAAAATAAAACGGTGACACGTTGGCATCGTGACTGGCGTTAATTGCAGGGCGAATCGCACCGACATAATTGCCTAAATGTGGTGTACCTGTTGTGGTAATTCCCGTTAAAACAATGGCTTTTTTCATGTAAGAAATCCTAATAATAAATTAAAAATTTTTTTAATGTGCTTCGTCCCAATTATCACCTATGCCAACATCAACAATTAACGGCACGGTCAAATCCGCTGCGCTACTCATTAACGTTTTAATGGTTTCAACCGCTCTTTCGATTTTCTCAGTTTTAATTTCAAACACTAATTCATCGTGAACTTGCATAATCATTTTTGCGTCGATGTTTTCCGTTGCAAGCCAATGATCAACGGCAAGCATCGCACGTTTAATAATATCTGCCGCTGTGCCTTGCATTGGCGCGTTAATCGCCGTGCGTTCTGCATATTGACGTAACATCGGATTACGCGAATCAATTTCTGGCAAATATAAACGCCGCCCGAAAAGTGTTTCGACAAAACCTTGTTCTTTCGCTAACACTTTCGTTTCATTCATGTACTTTTTCACATTCGGATAACGCTCAAAATACGCATCAATATATTTTTGAGCATCCGAGCGAGAAATATCGAGTTGTTTCGCTAAACCAAATGCGGACATTCCATAAATCAGCCCGAAGTTAATCGCTTTCGCGTTGCGACGCAGTTCATTTGAAACTTCATCAAGCGGCACGTTGAAAACTTCCGAAGCCGTTGCGCGGTGAATATCTTCACCATTTTGAAACGCACTAATCAATCCATCATCTTGCGCTAAATGCGCCATGATTCGCAGTTCAATTTGTGAATAATCGGCGGCGACAATTTTGTAACCCTTTGGCGCGATAAACGCTTGACGAATTTTGCGACCTTCCGCGCTCCGAATCGGGATATTTTGCAAATTCGGCTCTGACGATGAAAGCCGTCCCGTTACTGTCACAACCTGATTGTAAGACGTATGCACCCGCCCTGTTTTGACGTTGATTTGTTGCGGCAAACTATCCACATAAGTCGATTTGAGTTTGCTCAAGCTGCGGTGTTGCAAAATCAATTTTGGCAATTCGTAATCTTCAGCGAGTTCTTGTAAAACCGATTCGTCCGTTGACGGTTGCCCTTTTGGCGTGCGTTTTAAAACGGGCAAATTGAGTTGTTCATACAAAATCGTTTGAATTTGTTTCGGTGAACCTAAATTAAAATTGTGACCTGCCAAATCATGTGCTTGTTGTTCGAGCGACATCATTTGTCCAGAAAGTTCCAAACTTTGCGCCGCAAGCAAATCGTCATCAATTAACACACCATTACGTTCAATTCGCGCCAAAACCGACGACAACGGCATTTCCAAATCGTTATAAAGCGCGAGTAGATTTGGTTGTGCTTGCAATTTCGCTTGCAACGCATGATGCAAACGCACGCAAACATCGGCATCTTCGGCGGCGTAACGGGCGGCAGTTTCAATATCGACTTCTGAAAAATTGAGTTTTTTCGCGCCTTTGCCTGCCACTTCTTCGTAACGAATGGTTTTTAAATTGAGATGTTTTTGCGCCAAAAAATCTAAATTGTGTTTACCCGTGCTGTCTAAAACGTAAGAGGCAAGCATCGTATCGTGAGCAATACCGCGCAACGTCACGCCGTGATTGGCGAAAACGTGATAATCGTATTTGAGATTTTGTCCAACTTTTAAATGGACGGGATTTTCCAAAAGCGGACGCAACTTTTCTAAAACTTGTTCAAAATTTAATTGTTTTGGCGTGTCGGGGTAATTATGCGCGAGCGGTAAATAAGCGGCTTCGCCCGTTTGCACGGCAAACGACAAACCGACGATTTCCGCTTTCATGTAATCCAAACTCGTGGTTTCGGTATCAATCGCAATCAAAGCAGATTTTTCTAAACGCGCCAGCCAAGCGTCGAGCTGTTCAAACGTGGTAATGATGTCGTAATGCGCGGTTGCGGTATTTTCAGTGGCTTCTGGTAGTTCGACGTTTTTCAAAAACTGCTTTTGGTCATTTTCATTGGTTTGTGCTGAATTTTTAGTCAACGCACTGAGCCAAGAAGAAAAACCAAATTCTACCAGCAATCCTTTCAATTGTTCATCGTGAATCGGGCGGCGCGTTAAATCTGCCATGTTGTAAGGCAAATCTAAATCACAGCGAATCACGGTGAGTTTTTTCGCTAGTTCCAACTGTTTTAAATTGTCGCGCAAATTTTCACCGACTTTGCCTGTGATTTTGTCCGCATTGGCAATCAAATTGTCCAACGTTTCATATTCTGCTAGCCATTTTGCCGCCGTTTTCGCACCAACTTTTGGCACGCCTGCAATGTTGTCTGAACTATCGCCAACTAACGCCAAATAATCGGCAATCTGGTCAGGTCGCACACCGAATTTTTCAAAAACGCCTTCGGATGTGAGTTTGGTTTTGCTCATCGTGTCTTCGAGGGTGATTTTTTCGTTCACCAGTTGCGCCATATCTTTATCGCCTGTGGCAATAATGACTTCGTAACCTTCGCGTTCGCCATATTTTGCCAAAACGCCCAAAACATCATCCGCTTCAACAGCGGCGGCAGAAATTAACGGAATCCCCATTGCACGAATTAGCGCGTGCAACGGTTTAATTTGACTGCTTAAATCGTCAGGCATTGAGGTTCGATTGGCTTTGTAATCTTTGGAAAGTTCGTGGCGAAAAGTTTTGCCCGAACTATCGAAAACCACCGCCATCACAGACGGTTCATAATCGTTGAGTAATTTTCGCAGCATATTCGATACGCCATAAATGGCGTTGGTCGGTTCGCCTTTGGCGTTATTTAGCGGCGGAACGGCGTGATAAGCGCGATATAAAAATGATGAACCATCAACGAGAATTAGAGGTGAAGTCATGGTAATTTTAAAATTGGTTGGAGTCGCTAGTTTGTGACATTGCTTCTTTTTTCAAAATAGCGGATGAATAATGCAAAAATTCATTTAAATGTTGCGTAATAACATTGACAGTAATCACAAATTGCAATTTTTTATAATCGTGTACTGCAATGTTACGAAAACCAACCATTTTTTTGAGTGATTCTGCCAGTTTTGCATCTATCCAATTTGCTTTCGCAAGCAAATCGAAAACATCACGCGAACTTTGTGGCACACCAAGTTTATCACGGCGAATTAAATGTTGTCCCATATCTAATGCTGCTTCACAGGCGCGTTGGATATTTAAAATGGCTGCATCTTGACGAGTGTAATTTGTTTCAAAATTTGCTGAATCCGTTTCATATTCTTCTCGAACACGCGCCACGCAACGTTCAATTGTGTCAGCTTTGTTGATTAACACATCATCCATAAACAGTTCCTCTCTTTTGAATATCCGCTAATAAGCCAGCACGCGCCTGATCAAAATTTAATTTTTCATTTAACACAAAACACTCAAATAAATCCGCTTCCAATTGGCTTGCCCATAAACGGTGACCCGTTTGTAGAATTTGGTATTGCATCACTGTTGAAGCGGCTCTCATATCCAGTAAGTCCACGTCACAACCTGCAATTTCAGCTAAATTATTCGATAAGTTCCAAAGTTGCATAGGATCAGCGTACCCCGCGACTAATACGGCTAGGTCTAAATCACTTTTTGAATTTGAAGTCCCGTTAGCACGACTGCCGAACACATAAATGGCTAATGCGTTGGGAAAGGTGGCTAGAATGGTTGAAATGACCAATGCTTCATCAGCAAAATTTGAAATTATCTGACGCATTAGTTTGAGTTTCTGACTTTTTTCATTAGTTCAATGATTTCTTCAAGGCGTACAATTTCGAGTTTTTGAAAATCGATGATTTCATCTTGTGACCAATTTTTTTGCTTCATGTATCAGCTTAATTTTGTCGTGTACATTCATCAAATCTTCACTGTTCATTGATAGTAAATAAATGGACGCAATTTTACACTACTCGCCGCTTACCGTCAGACGGTTTGTAATAAGGTAAGGTGATGAACATTAACGTCAAAAAATTACGCAGTCAGTATCAGTTAATTTTAAAGATAATTTTTCTAATACCACAAAAATAATTTTGTATGCTAAAGTGCCAGCGTCCGAGAAATTGGTTTTTTGCTGGTGTTCACTATCCAGATTCGGAAGATATTTACTGTTCTATTTTTTATTAAATTTTGGAGTTGTGATTATGAAAAGAATGAAATTACGTTTAGCGATTGCTTTATTATCAACTTGTACTGGTGTTTTTTCTTATTCAGCTCTTGCAAGCACTTGTAAGGAATTGCCAACCGCAAAAGAATTAAAAACTGCATTGATGTCTGTATCGAAAGTGAATGATGCAGCAGCTAACGGGGGAGTTGGTGCGCCAGAATGGTTGACGCTTTTGGACAGTTCAGGCACTGTTTGTGCGGTTGTACATAATTTACCTGCGAATGCTGATGTCACAACACAACTTGCATTGAATCATCGAATCTTAGCTGTTCAAAAAGCAGGGGTTGCAAATGGATTTAGCCGTGAAGGATTAGCTGTTTCGTCAGGTAACATTTATGTCGGCTCACAAGAAGGCGAGGTCGCTAGTGGAACAGATAGCTTTCTAAATTTTGTGATTAACCCTTATGGTGGGGATCCTAAAACCTATGGCACCACAAAAGACCCTCTAGTTGGCAAAAGACCTGGTGGGAATGCTGCTGTTCCAGGTGGTTTAGCATTATTTGATAAAAATCATACGAAAGTTGGGGCAATTGGTGCTTCTGGTGATTTTCGCTGTACCGATCATGTAATTGCATGGAAAGTTCGTGAAATTTTAAGCGGTGGCGCGTATTCAGTTGCTAATGTGCCTTATGGATTATCGAGCGCACACAACGATGCCCTAATGCAAGATTTTGGTGCTGATGGCAAAAGTAAAAGTGGTTTTGGTTATCACACTTGCATGAACAATCCTACAGATGCGAATGATGGCGGGTCTATTGAAGGAAATTAGTTTAAACACTTGAGCCTTTTTGCATTCACCATTTAAGAAGCGGCGGATTGAAAAATCTGCCGCTTTCGTTTTTGCAGCACGCTATAAACGAGCTTTCACCACTTCATAAATTTCTTGGCTGACAATCTCAGCTCCACTCAAAACAATCTCTAATTCTGCCAATTTTTGTGCGGCAAATTCTTTATCTTTCAAACTTGCGGCATTGATATACACATTCAATGCCGCACTTTTCAACGCAGCATATCCTGACATCACGCCCACGCCCGCATCACTGATAACAGCTGTGTTGCCATTTTCAGCGGCAATTTTGCAAAGCGCAATCACCTCAGCACACGCTTTCGCGCAAGCGAGAGGAACATTGGTTGCATCTTTTAAAACAGCTTGAATCGCAGAGCTTCGCGTGTCTTTTTCTTCTATGGTTTCTTTTGGCAAAGCGTAAGTAGCCATTAAACGATTAAAAACATCGACATCGGCTTTAATCATGCTGGTTAAGGTTTCACGCAAATTTTCAGATTTTTCCAGTAATGCCTGCATTTGCATTTCAACTTCAGCATATTTAGGTTTGCCAATGGTTAAATTACAAACCATGCTAACAAGTGCGGCAGCTTGTGCGCCCATTAACGCAGCGGCACTTCCGCCACCTGGCGTAGCATTTTTACTTGCTAAAGTATCGAGGTAATTTTGAACTGAATTATCTTTCATTTCGGTCATGTTTTAAAAATCGTTAAAAGTGGAAAATTCGGCAAATCACAAAAGGAAACGCCATTTTGTTATCATTTCACGCAACATTATCGCAGAATCTCAACTTATGACTATTTCAAAAATCGCAATTTTCACCGACGACGCTGGCTGGCACGGCAAACAATTACAACAAGCATTTAAAGAATTAGGTTACGACAGCGTTTTCGTTTCGTTGACGCAATGTCGTTTTAATCTTGAAAATCAAACTCTGCCTATTTTTATTCCTGAATTTGAAACCCAGTTACCCGCTGCGGTTTTCGTTCGCGGCGTGCCTGGTGGCTCACTTGAAGAGGTCGTTTTATATTTAGATTTTTTGCACGCACTGAAAATTTTAGGTATTCAGGTTTATAACGATGCCAGTGCAATTGAACGCAGCGTCGATAAAGCGATGACCAGTTTTTTATTGCATCACGCAGGTTTTGCAACACCGCCGACGTGGGTTTTACGCGACCGAGAATTGGCGTTAAAAATTGCCAAAGAGGAACTCTCAAAAGGTCACTTTGTGATTAGCAAACCGCTGTTTGGCTCACAAGGTGAAGGCATACGGCGCATTGAAAAATTAACCGATGTACCTTGGATTACGCCCAGTCACGGGGTTTATTATTTGCAACGTTTTATTAAGTCCGCTGGAGAAGGATTTTGTGATTATCGCGTGTTTGTCATTCACGGCAAGGTCGTTGCAACTATGCGGCGACGCGGGAAATCGTGGCTTAATAATGTGGCAAAAGGCGCGAGTTGTGAGCGCGTTACGCCTTGCGAAAAAATGCAAAATTTAGCCATTGAAGTCACCAAATTATTACAAATGGCTTACGCTGGCGTGGATATTCTCGAAGACAGCGCGGGAAATTTAAACGTCATTGAAATTAACAGCGTCCCTGCATGGAAAGGCTTAGAAAGTGTTTGCGATATGTCAATTGCAACATTACTTACACAAGATTTGATTTCACAAATAAAAAATAACCCAGATTGATTGCTTATTTCAGCGTTGTGCCAGCAGGTTTAAAAGTGTGTAAATCCACTTCAGATTTTTGCGAATCCACCGCACAACCCCAATCTAATTCTTGATCTTGATTAAATCGTTTGCCTAATTTTTGAGCAATTTCAGCGCGTGCGAGTTCAACACCTAAATAAAACGCATGACCGCCGTCATTTTCTACGCCTAATTTGGGGAATAATTCAAACGGGTCAGTCGCACTGTGAAAACCCTCGCGGTTAAAAATATGCACGCCGTCTTCGCTGATTTGAACTCTATAACTGGGGTCTTTAATTTGTGCGGCGAGTTCTTGAATTTCGGCGAGCGAATACGGAAAAGCTGTCGGCTCATGTAACGCCATCAAACCGCCGTTGATGTGCTTGGGTAAAGTGTCATGTTCTTTTGCGGCAAACATGATGCGCCGCGCTAAATCCGCTTCTTTAATGGCGCGTGAAGCATGACGACTAACTTGCGTTGCTAAAATGTGATTGATGTTTAATTCTGAACAAATGCCGAGTAAAAGTGCGTTCATGCCAGCGGTGTCAGCGTGCGTCAATTCAGTGATATTGCCAACACCTAGCATCATTTCAACATCGGGATGATTTTTGCGAACTTCGTGATAACGCACAATTGAGGCAGTAAAACCGAAATGAATCGGGTCTAAAATTGGGTCAACAATAAATGGATGATTTTTTGCCTGCATTTTGGCAATTGCGCGGTCGAGAGAATTTAAATCTTCATGCGTTTGAGGAATTAAAATCGGCGTTGAAGCAACTTCGTCGGCAATCCAAAGCGTGCCTTCATGCAAACTAAGCAAATAGTCTGCGCCTGCTTTGCCGCCGAGTAATAAATCTTCCGTTTCAAGCGAATCTAAACTCACTAAAAAATTGGCTTGTTTTAACGCGGTAATCGCTTCTTCCATGTGTGGAAATGGCGTACTTGGCAAACAACCCAAATCAATCACATCTGCGCCATTTTGTTTGTAATACTGCGCTCGCGCTAAAATTTCAGGAATCGTGAGATTTGGCGCGTCGGTGATTTCTGCAAAAATTTTTACGCTGTAATTATCCAGATTGGCAATTTGTCTTTTTTTACCAAAAAACAGCGGTAAATCTTTCACTTCTTCGGTGCCGCGAATAACGGGAATGCCGAGTTTTTGCGAAAGTGCGTCTAAATCACCACGACAACGACCAGGTACAATAATTTTGGTTGCGCCGAAAGTATCTTTTAATTTGCGTTCAATCATGTCAGCGGTCATTAACGCGGCTACTTTTAACCCTAATTGATGCACTTTGTAATAAAAATCAGGTTGCATTTTTTCCAAAACGCTACGCAATTGCTTTTCAGCAAGTGAACCCGTTAAAAATAAAATTCGCTCTTCGCTCATAAAGTTTCAAAAGTGCCAAATTAAAAAGGCGTGCATTTTCAGTGCAAATGGCGTGGGCTGTCAAAAATCAACAAAAGTTATCCATTTCAGTATTTCATTTTCAATAGTGATTGTGGTCATGATTTTTTCTCAAATTAAAGCGACTGAAAGTTTTGTTGAAATTAACTTGCTTTAAACAAATCAACTTTTAAATCAATGTGTTTTGAAAAATGCTCAAAATCTCTATCAAATGTCATTATCCTAAAATCGTAAGCATTGGCGACTGCACAAATTAAAAAATCCGTATTTGAACCTTGAACACCTTTTGTTCGACAACGATTAAAAAATTCAGCCGCCGTTTCAAAATCGGTTGTCGTTATTGGGTAATCTGGAAATGGTCTGAGCTTGTTTCGGATTCGTTCAAATTGTTCTTGATGTTGAATGCCAGACAGTATTTCTTGGCGAATTGCGCCTAACATCACAACCTGCTGTTCATCAATCAAAGAACGTAATTTTTCAACGATAGCTTGTTGATGATTCGTTTGATTATTTTTACGGCGCAAAGCCAATGACCAAATGCAAGTATCAACCAAAAACCTCATAACTGTTTGCGTTGTTGTTTGTAATCATAGTCGTTTGAAAAATCAACCGTTCCAAACTCTTTTGTTATTTCTTGTTGTTGCAAATACTGCACATATTTTTCTAGGGCTTTTTCAATCGTTTCGTTTAAATTTTGGTGATGTCCCAATTGCTGTGCAGTACAACAAAGTATTTCGTTTTCAATGGTGATTGTGGTCATGGTTTTTTCCTTTTTTGAATTTAATCAATTTGCCAATTATAACGAAAAACAAAAAAATCTCGTTTAAAAGGGGCTTTTTTTATTGACCATTTACAATGATTTACCATTTACAATGAGCGATAGATTTAGGTAACAAGGTTTTCGTTTTATGACGCTTAACATTCCATTAGCGCACGCTTTTAAAAAAGCAACTCAAGAGCTATTAACAATTAGTGAAGTTGAATCGGGACTTAAATGTGGATGCGAATGTCCAGCGTGTGGTTCCGTTCTAGTTGCTGTTAAAGGTAACAAAAAAGCACACCATTTCAGACACCATAACACCGATGAATGTGAATATGCTGGTGAGACGGTTTTGCATTTTATGGCAAAAGAAATTGTAAAAGAATATGGCTGTTACCTTCCAAGTATTATTGACCATGCGAGTTATCTTCAACTGAGAGAATTTTTTGATTTTTTAAAGTTGGAAGACATAACTCACGATATTTTAGGAAGACATATATTTTTTGATAACGTTATTTTAGAGAAAAGTCTTGGCTCGATTATTCCCGACATTATAGGAGTTAAAGATGGAACTTATTTTTTAATCGAAATTGCTGTTACGCATTTTGTAGATAAAGACAAAGCTAAGAAAATAAATGATATGGATATTGAATTTTGCCTAGAAATAGATTTAAGCGATTTAAAGACAATCCCCATAAATGATTTGGTTTTAAGAAATCATATAACAGAGGCAAAAACACAAAAAAGTCAGTGGATTAAAAAACCGAAATGGAGCGATTACAAATCTAGCTATCGCCCAGATTTGCATATAGAAGATAAAAATTATGACCGATTCTATTTTGATTTTGATGATTACGATAATAAAATTCGTCTTAGTCCTGATGCTGTAACAGAAACAAAGAAAGGTGGTTTTAAAATAGAATCATGGAGCGATATATATTATGTTGATGCGTTAGTTTTCCCTAAGGGGAACTATTGGAAAGTTAGATACAACGATTATTGGGGAAAAAAGAATTTTAGAACAGCAGACGAGGCTTTAGCTGAACTAAAAAAATACGTTAACAAACAGGCATTGATTCATTTAAAACTCTACAGAGAAAAAAGCAAAGCAGAAGAAAATGCAGCAAAAAGTAATGCCTTTAATGAATGTGTTAATTTTCTTAGAAATTTGGGCTTTAACGGAATATGAAATTAACCAAAACTGCCGGTGTGGAGTACACCGTCACTTTCAAAATAATGGTGAAAATAATTTTTTATTCGGCTATTGGAATCCCGTATAGTTTAGCCAACTAAAAAATCAAAAAGGCACAAAATGGACATTGAAAAAATTGCGTTAGCCATTGAAGCAGATGCGGGGATGCCGCTTGACGATTTACGGCAAGGTTTAGTTGAAATGAAAAATGGCATCGGGCGAGTGAATACACCTGAGCAAATTTTACTGCGAACAGTTCGGGCAAAAATTCGCTTGTCACAACAACGTTTTGCCGAAGTCATAAAAACGCCCGTTTCAACCTTGCGGGATTGGGAACAAGGGTGTTTTAAACCTTCAGGGGCGGTGTTGTGTTTATTGCAACTTATCGACAAACACCCAGAGCTGATTTCAGAACTCGAAACGGTTTAATTACGAGTAGTGCTACACGACAGATTATGTCATTTGTTGAAAGTGAGTTTTTACGCAAAATGTGCAAACGCTGTTTGCTGTCAAAAATCAGCAGAGCCGAGCAAAATCACCTCAATTTCTTCAGTGATTTCTTCTTGGCGAAAGGTTTGTGATTTCCGATATAACGTTTGTGTTTGATTATCAAGATGTTGCACCGCGCCATCTAAATGTTGCAAACGTCTTCGATTTTCGGTGAGTAGCGACAAATACAAAATTTCCTGCACCGCCGCAAGTAAATACTGTTTTAGCAAACTGGAAAAAAAATGTTCAGGCGGTAAGTTCAACTCTAACGGTTTATTGCTCGGTTTGGCTGGAATTTGCAGTGGTAAAACTTGCCTGCGTGTAATCGCATCATTTGGGTAATCATGATAAAGCGCAATAAATGTTTGGTTTTCGGGCAACTTTTCAAACTGTTCAAATAATTTTTCTACCACTTGCGAAACATCTTCTTCCACATTTGCGCCGCTTAATGTCGCTAAAACGTTGTAAGAATAGTTTTCTAACTTGCCAATCAAACGCGAACCGATTGCAATGATTTGGGCATCAGGTTGATTTGAAAGACTTTCTAATAATTGTTCGTTGAAATCGCCACAAAAACCACGCTCTGAACCAATCACAATGTAAATCGGTAACGCGCTGTGCGTTTGGATTATCCCGTTTGGATAAACGCCTAAAAAAGTGGCGGCACTGTTTTCAATGTGGGTTACGACTTGCGATTGAAATGGTTGCAGACGCGAAATTTTATACAGCACCATGAAGGCTAAATTTTTCATCGCATTGAGAATGCTACGAATTTCTTCGAGTTGCTCAATATGTAACTGTAATTCGCGGCTTTTACTCATGTTAATTTTACGGCAAGCCAATCGACAAGCGCGTGTTGCCAATCTTCAACTGCACTGTCGAGCGTTAAATCGGTATTGTGAACGCCTCGCGCGAGCAATTCCAACGCTTGCGGAATTTGTTTTAGTTCAAATTCATCTAATAAACCGTGATTAAACGCAATTAGCCATGCGAGTTGAAATAAACTGGGCAACGGCGAAAGTCGGTCTTGTTTGAGTAATTCACGCAATAATCGCCCACGTTTAATACGTTGTTCCATCGTCGCTTCTAACTTTTGCCCAAAACGGGTGAAGGCTTCAAGTTCTAAAAACTGCAAATACTCCAATTTCATTTGCCCCGCTTGATTGCGAATACTGCTGTGTTGCGCTTGACCGCCGATGCGTGACACCGATTTTGCAATATCAATCGCGGGACGAAAGCCCGACGAAAATAAGGTGCTGTCTAAATAAATCTGCCCGTCGGTAATTGAAATTAAATTAGTCGGAATGTAGGCGGCAATTTCGCCTTGTTGCGTTTCTACAATCGGCAACGCGGTCATCGAACCGCCGCCATTTTCAGTGTTGTAATGCGTGGAACGTTCTAACAATCGAGAATGAATAAAGAAAATATCACCTGGGTAGGCTTCGCGTCCTGGTGGACGACGCAGTAACAACGAGAGTTCCCGATAGGTTCGGGCGTGAGTTGATAAATCATCGTAAATAATGAGCGTGTCGCGTCCTTTTTTCATCCAGTATTCGGCTAACGCGCAACCTGCAAACGGCGCGATATATTGCAAACCTGGTAATGTGCAGGCTTCTGCAACGACGCACACTGTGTAATCTAACGCGCCATGTTCTTTCAATGTTTCAATCGTACTGACCACCGCCGAGCGTTTTTGTCCAATCAACACATAAATACAAATCACATTTTTGTCTTTTTGATTGATAACGGTATCCATCGCAATTGAGCTACGACCTAAGCCTTCATCACCAATAATCAATTGTCGCTGACCTTTACCAATCGGAATAATCGTGTCGATAATTTTAATCCCCGTGTAAAACGGTTCATTCACAAAATCACGACTGATAATTGGCGGTGAATTTTTTTCTAAATTTTCGCGTCCTGACGCGGAAGGTGCGGCTTTTCCATCAAGCGGCGAACCTAGCGGGTCAACAATTCGTCCTAGAAATTCATCACCCACCAACACGCTTAACGGATGACGCGCATGACGCACGGTTGTTCCTGCAACTAATTTCGGCGTTTCATAGAGCAAAATTGCCCCGATGTGTTCTTCGTTTAAATCAAACACCATGCCTAAACTGCCATCCGCAAAAATCAGCACTTCTTCAATTGCCGCCGACGATAAACCGCGAATCCAAGTAATGCCGTCGCCAACTGAAACAACAATGCCTTGTTCTTCAATCGTGATTAGCGGCTGATAATTTTTCAGCCAATCGGTTTGTTTATCGATTAAATGAAACGCGCTATTCGAGTTCATACGCTAATTCGGCAAAACCGCTTAATTCATGTTTTAAATTTGCATTCAACACCCACGAACCCACTTCAATTCGCAAGCCTGCAATTAAACTTGCATCTTGTTGATAATCAAACGTGAATGGCACGGCACACAGATTGGAAAAACGTGTTTCTAATTGCTGTTGAAATTCGGTAGGAATCGAATAAACCGAGGTAATTTTAATTGCCGTTTCACCTGAAGAAAGTGAAAAATCAAAGGTTGTTAAACGCTGGAGTAACAACTGAGCCAAGCGCATTTCAAGTTCAGGGGTGACGGTTTGTTGCAATAACAAACTTGAAAATTTTGCGGCATTTTTTAAAGCCTGTTGTTGTGCGTAATGTTGAAATTCTTGTTTCTCGCGTTCTAGCGTAACTTGGTTAATTTGCCGTTCTTGTTCAAGTTCGCGTTGCAGATTGGTTAAATGCGTGGCGCGTTCAGCATCTAAACGTTGATGAAAAACAGTTAAAGCGGCTTGTTTTTCTTGTTCCCACGCTTGTTGCCGATTTTCGTAAGTTTCACGCTCTTTTTGCGCTTCTTGTTTTACGTTTTTTGCGTCCAAAAGCGTTTGATCAATGTCTTGTTTACGTTTTGCAATGATTGCTTGCAGCGGTTTATAAAACAGCCGCTGTAAAATCCACACCAAAATGAGGAAATTGGCAATTTCTAAACCAAATGTTGACAGGTTAAATTCCATTCACCACCTCGATTATTTAACGATGTATTCAAGCAGCGGATTTTTGAATAGTACAATCAAAATAATGACTAAACAGTAAATGGCGAGCGATTCAATCATTGCCAAGCCAATAAAGAGCGTCCGCATAATAGAACTTTCTGATTCGGGTTGCCGCGCCAAAGATTCTAATGCGCTGCTAATCGCTTTTCCCATTGCTAAGGCGGGAATCATTACCCCGATTGCAATCGCAATCACCGCAGCAACGCTTGAACCTAAAACAATTAACGCAATGTCTGTCATAACTTTATTCCTGTGAATTTGAATGTTGAGTTTGAATTGCACTTGCTAAATAAATCAACGCGAGCATCCCAAAAATATAGGCTTGAACCAATGCTTCAATAATGTGCAGCATTAAAATCGGAATCGGAGCTAAAAATCCTGCAACGAGTAACACCAACATTGCCGCTGTTTCTAAACTCATCATATTGCCAAATAAACGAATCGCTAACGCTAACGTGCGGGTAAATTCGCTGATAATGTGAAACGGCAACAAAATCGGACTCGGCTCTAAATAATGGCGCAAATAATTTTTCATCCCTTGCGTTTTGATGCCAAACCAATGCACCGATAAAAAAACCAAAATCGCGAGCGCAGAAGTAACTGATAAATCATCAGTAGGTGAATGCAGTGGTGGAATTAAACTAGCTAAATTTGCCACAATTAAAAACAGCCATATCGTGGCAATAAACGGCACAATTTGCCTGCCGTGATCGGGTGCAACTTCTAACACCGCATTTTCAATCATTGTAAAAATACTTTCTGCTGTAGTTTGCACAGGAGAAGGCGTTAATTGCAAATTTCGAGTAATTAGCCACGCAAGCAGGGCAAGTAATGCCATAATTCCCCACGTTGTCATCACGGAAACGCCCAGTTGCAGACCACCTAAATCAAGATAAACGCGCTCTTCCATTGGCTTTGCCTTTTAGTCTTTAATCAAAAAATAAACGTTAAAAAATCCCATCACAACGCCACCGAGTAATAAGGTAATTGTCCAACGAATGGAATAGCCTGCCATTAAACTATCAATCCAATGACCTAAATACGCGCCCCCCACAATCGGTAACACTATCATTAGCCCTAATGTGGTGATATAGGTCGTTTGCGAAACTAAGGTTGGTTTTTCGCGTTGCGCTTGTTTGATGCGTTTAACTTGATTTTCAATGCGCTCTTTGAGTTTTAAGGGATTCATAGTTGCTCTCATTTTTATTTACACACTGTGTGTGGCTTCATCTTTTCGACAATTGCTAGCGTCTCAACCGACACACGACAAACTCGCATCAACAAATCAATCACCGATTCTTTGTAATCGGCAAAACGATAAACATTAAATTTTTCAGCAATTGTTACATCTTTGGGTTTCTTTTCCTTGTATTGGTCTAAAATCCATTCCAACGCGCTACGATTGCCTAATTTATATTCCCACGCTTCGACAGGAATACCGCTTAAATTCGTATTTTCATCCAATTCAATCACGCCGTTAATTTTATCGGCTTTTAATTTTACTTTTGGTTTTTCACTCGTTTTTGAATCGACACGTTTTAACGGATACGGTTCAACCGTTTCATAATTCAAATGCAAATCCATCAACGTTTTTCCCCATTCAACCCATTGCGAAAAATCGTCATAAAACGGAATGCGTGGAAATTCACGCTTTAAATTTTGTTCGTATTTTTCACGATACAACGGATTATGCAAAACTGCATAAACATAATGAAAAATATCGGTTTTCGTGAGTTCCATTTCATACTGATTTTTGAATTGGGTTAATGCCCAATTGGTTATGTTTTCGTGTGGATTGCCTTCAATGTCGTAACGATAAAGAGGAAGCCATCTTGCTGGGTCTAATGAAAATGTCGCAAGATTTGGAATTAAATTTGTTGAAATAAGACAAAATTCCAACCGACTACCAAAATGAACGCCTATTAGCTCATTTGTTTTATCCAATTTTGTGCCAAAAATTTCATAATGATTTTGTGTAAGTCTGTCATTTAAGCATTTTTCAGAATAAAAAAATTGTTTTATAAAAGGTCGATAATTTGATTCTCTTAACAAATTTTTATCAAAAGTAATTTTTTCTTTTCGTTTAAAAATCGTTTTTAAACATTCACTCCATTTGATTATTTCATTCCAACTTTCATCATAATTCGCTAACAATTCGTTGTACGTTTTAATGAAAAACTGCATTTTTGAATTTAGATTTTTTTCTGAAAAATCATAAATCCACTCGTCACGATTTGTTGAAACACCAAGCGATGAAAATCTAAAAATTGTGTTGTCGTTATTTTTATCAATCAATGGCATCAAACTTTCAAAATCATTGTCCGTTAAATTGAGCCAATTGCCTTTTTCGTCTGGATAAATGCGCTCGAAGGGAATGTCTTTGAATTTTGTGGTGTCGAACCAGTGTAATTTGTCTTTGCGCGGTAAATCGTCGGCGAGGGCGAAGTAATAGAATTCGGCGTTTTTCATAAAAGCGGATTCACGATTTTTAATGTTTTATTGATGACTAAACCGTGTTGCATATCTTCAGAATAAATCACAGCTGCATCAGCTTGTAACGCGCTGGCGATTACCAAACTATCCCAGAATGACAATTTATAATTTTGTCTTAATTCAGAAGCATCTAACAAAGTGTCTTTTTCAAGATTCGTCACGTTGTAACGAAAATAGAATCGCTCAATAAGTGCTTGTAAATCGGATTCTGAAAAATGCGTTTTCTTTCGCAAGTTCACACAAACTTCGTTAATAACTTGTGTACTGATGGATATATTCAGTTGTGGGTTGTGTAACAAATCTTTGGCTTTATCGGATTTTTCAGCGTCTTGTTGCTGTAAAAAAGCGTAAAGCCAAATGTTGCTATCAACAAAACAGTTAATCTTTTCTGGAAGCATAAATTTCTTCACGGCTTAATGGTTGTGGATTGCCGTCAATCACGGGTAAAGGATTTGCTAACAATGTTTCAATAATATCTGATTCGTCATATTGATTACGAAGTGTTGCTGTACCAGTGATTTCTTTTGCGGGTTTTCTTTTTAATGAGCGTGTTTTTTCTAAAACTAAAGCTGTTAATTCCACTCTGCTATTAGGTGTAAAACGAGGTTTTTGTTTTAAAAAACCATGTTCGTTTGTCTCAATGATAAGCCTTTCTGCGTACATTTTTTATTCTCCTGATTAGGTTTAATTTTGCAAATCGATTTCTCTACACAATGATTTATCACGTTCAAAATCGAAAAAACTATCTGGCAATTCGTCATCAAAATCATCACTCATCCACACTGTTCCACGACCTAAACCAGCTTGACGTTGTTTTAGTGGTGGCGTTTTTTGTTCTATGTCTTTATCGAGTTCTGATAATTGCATTACTTTTCTCCTGTTTTTTTCACTAAAAATAAAACCGCCACGCCCGTTTGAATGCCAAACACATTATGTTTTGTGCCTGATAATTTGGGATTTTTACGGACATCGCTTTGCGTATCGACAATATAAACAAAATCAAATTCGCTCGCTAACGATTTACGAAACCCATCAAACGTGCGGCTATCGATAAAACTGCGATTGATAACAAACGAAATCACACCATTTTCTTGTAAGCGGTCGCTTGCCCAACGCAAAAATCGGGCGTACATATCATAAAGTTTGGTTTTTTGCGCGGTACTTTCTTTGATGTAAGTGGCTTTGATGCGCTTATCAATCACGGGATAGTCCCGATTTTTATTATTATCGTTTTCGTTTTGTTGATTGGCGTTATACGGCGGATTGCCAATAATGACAGAAATTTTTTGCTGGTTTTGTTGCTTGATGCGTTCGGTATTTTCAACACTCAAACCAAATAATTCGTTGTTTGAACCTTTAAAATCAAACGCAGTGTTGTCGAGCGTATCAACCCAACAAATGTGATTAAATTCAGCATATTCACCCATTTTTTGTTGATAAGTGTATTCGATGTTGAGATTCGCAATGTAATACGGTAACAGTCCTAATTCATTGGCGTAAATATCATTCGCGTATTTGTACGCCAAACGATGCGGCGGCAAATAATCAATCAAATCACACAAATACGTTCCCGTTCCTGTGCAAGGGTCTAAAATTTTTACGTCTTGGTCTGCGAGCGATTTTGAAAAATGTTTTTCGAGCAGAAAATCAACGGTTTCAAGTTGAAACTTCACAATTTCATTCGGCGTATAAACGATGCCTAAACGGTCTGCCGCCTTTGGATTGTAGGCTTTGTAAAAATTTTCATAGATGACTTTAAGAAAAACTTGTTTATCGTGATGGTCAGCAATACTCGCGGCGCGAATTTTAATCACGGCGTAATAATGTTGAATTGCCGCGAGCGTGTTACGTTTTGTGTTACCGCTGAAAAAAGTGTTTTCTACTTTGTACAATTCTTTGGCGATATTGTTTTCGCTGTGAAATTGCGAATCGCTGAAAATGCTAGTGAAAATTTCTTCGGTCAAAATGTGTTGCAACAACATTTCGGTCACGTCAGATGGCGCGATATTCGGATTGATGCTGTGTTGGCAAACTGCTAAAAAATCCTGCCGCGCTGAAATAAAGGCGTTGTTCGATTTTTCTTGCACCGAAATCATGCCTCGCAAGGCTTCTAAAATATGCGGTAAATCGTGTTTGAAAGCCTCAATCGCACCGTTAAACTCGGTAATTTCGCGGCTTTCGTAATTGACAAATTGCGTCAATAAATTATCGAGTTCACGTTCATTTGTGAGCGGCGTTTCTAAAAAACGTTGTTCATTTTGATAAAGAATCGCCTGTTTATCGTCTTGAAACAGCGTGTTAATTAACGGATAACCTGCGTTAATTTTCGCGGTGATTTCTTTTTCTAAATCCACATTTGCTTTGCTTTCCCAATAACCACAATCAAGGCGCAGATTATTTTTTACAATCCCGTCGGGACGAATTAAATCACCGCGTTTATTTTTGATATTGATTTCGCTGACAACGAGCAAATTCCTCGTATCGCAATAATGATTTAATAAACGTTTGAATTCATCTTTAATTGCTTGTTCGTGTGTTTGTCCGCTGAATTGATAAATTTTGTGAACCGCGTTGTGATAATGGTGGATTGCTTGAATGGACATTATGAAATTCTCAAAAAGTTTTTATCGTGTTGTATTGCCTTAACCATAATCAGGCAATCGCTTCATTTCCCTAATTTTCTTTAACACTAACTGTTCCATGCCTCGCAAACTTTCCTTTGTTGAACGCATAATTTCTTGCTCTTTTAACGCACGTTGTTCTAACAATTTGCTGATTTTGTCAAAATCGGTATCAATTAAGAAATAGCGCGTGCTAATGGTGAGTTCATTTGCTTGAAAAGACGCTAAACCACTCGGCAATGCTAAATACTGCCACGGCTCATTTGCAAATCGAAAACGCGCCATGCCAAAAACGAGCATCGTCATAAAATCAATATGACTCGCTTGCAGTCCAAAATAACCACTCGCATCTTCGCCGACAAACGATTGCACATTTTCAAAACGCTGCGCTTGCGTGCTTGCTAAGATATTGAGAGTAAAACCTGTCATTAGATTTCATCTTCCATACTACCGCGCATATAACATTGTTGCTCGGTTAAATGGTCATATTTGCCTGCTAAAAATGCTTCACAATCCGTGAGTGTTTGTTCTAACGGCACAGAAACGCCGACTTGTTTGGTGTGTTGTTCAAGAACGGTAAAGGGTTGGGTTAGATAGCGTTGTAGTTTTCGCGCTCGCATCACAATTTTGCGGTCAACATCTGAAAGCTCATCGATACCGAGCATGGTAATAATGTCTTCGAGTTCTCGATACCGCGCCAAATGTTCACGCACTGCTTCTGCCACCGCATAATGCCTTGCGCCTAAAATACGCTTGTCCATCAATTTACTGTTTGAACGCAATGGGTCAACGGCGGGATAAATGCCTTTGCTAGCTTGGTCACGCGACAAAATCACGGTGGTATCTAAATGGCTCAAAATCGCACTGACCGCAGGGTCAGTCATATCATCAGCGGGAACATAAACCGCTTGTACCGAAGTAATTGCGCCATCACGGCTAGACAAAATACGGTCTTCTAATTCGGATACTTCAGTCATCAGCGTCGGTTGATAACCAACGGTTGCAGGCATACGTCCAAGCAAACTCGAAATTTCACTACCTGCTTGAACAAAGCGAAATACGTTATCAATCACAAACAGCACTTCTTTATGCAGCGTATCACGCAAATACTCGGCATACGTCAACGCTGACAAAGCAATTCGAAAACGTACACCTGGTGATTCGTCCATTTGTCCAAAAACCATCAAGGTATCCGCCATTACGTTTGCGTCTTGCATTTCGCGCCACAATTCATGTGCTTCACGAATACGTTCGCCAACACCCGCAAAAACGGATACACCTTTATGAATTGACGAAACGGCGTGAATAAACTCCATCACAAGAACCGTTTTGCCAACGCCCGCACCACCGAATAACCCTGTTTTGCCGCCTTTAATAAACGGACAAAGCAAATCAATCACTTTAATCCCTGTCGGCAAAATTTCGCTCACGCCTTTTGCATCGGCAAGTGGTTGAGGTTTGCTGTGAATGTGTCGAAACTGCGTATGTGGCAATGGCGGCAAACCATCAAGCGGTTGTCCAAAAATGTTTAGCAACCGACCTAAACATTCTTTTGCAACAGGCACTCGTAATGGCGAACCTGTATCGAAAATAGTTAAACCGCGACTTAAACCTGCCGTGCCGTGCAAAGTGATAGCGCGAATGTGTTGTTCATCGAGGTGTTGATGGACTTCAAAGAGATAAAACGTGTGATCGAAACGAGTAAATAAGGCTTGATGCAGCGGAGGTAAATAATCACAACGAATTGTTACAACAGGACCATGTACCTGTGTAATTGTGCCAATTGAGGGATGAGAGTTTGAAAATTCGGCGTTATTCATAACGAAGTGGCTTTAGCATAAAATTTCTTTTGCAGCCACAATGCCACATTTACCAAAAAAATCAAAACAGGAACTTCCACTAACGGACCAATTACGCCCGCAAAGGCTTGTCCGCTGTTAATACCAAACACACTAATTGCCACCGCAATTGCCAGTTCAAAATTGTTACTGCCCGCTGTGAAAGCAACAGAAACATTTTTAGAATAATCGTTGTCTAAATAACGCGCTAACGCAAAGCTGATAAAAAACATCACGACAAAATACATCACCAGTGGCACTGCAATTTGCAACACATCAAACGGAATTTTAACAATCAATTCGCCTTTCAAACTAAACATCAACACGATAGTCGAAAGTAATGCAATTAACGTCATCGGTGAAATGAACGGCACATAAACCGTGTCAAACCACATTTCTCCTTTGAGTTTAATCAACACAAAACGGCTGATAAAACCTGCTACAAAGGGAATACCCAAATAAATGGCGACGCTTTGGGCGATTTGACCAATCGTGATATTGACTTCAAAACCGCTCAAACCTAAAAGCGGCGGCAACCAAGTGATAAAAACGTAAGCGTAAAGACTGTAAAAAAAGACTTGAATCAAACTGTTGATGGCTACCAGTCCAGCGGTATATTCACGATTTCCACCTGCCAATTCACTCCACACAATGACCATCGCAATACACGGCGCAATGCCGATGAGCATTAAGCCCATCATGTATTCGGGTTGATTTTTTAACAGCAAAATTGCCAGCGAAAACATTAACAGTGGCGCAACAATCCAAATTAAAAACAGCGTTATGCCAACCAATTTTAGATTTGAAAATACGGCTCCCATTTTGCTGTAATTCACTTTAGCGAGCGGCGGATACATCATTAAAATCAAGCCAATCGCCAGCGGAATGTTCGTTGTCCCGCTCGAAAAAGAATTTAAAAACGCGCTACTTTCAGGCAGAAAATAACCCAAACTCACACCTGTAATCATCGCTAAAAAAATCCAGAGCGTTAAAAAGCGGTCTAAAAAACTCAGTTGTTTGGATTTCATTATTTTCCTCCCTCTAAAAAATTTACAGCATTAACCTGAATGATTATAAGACTAACAAACGGCATTTTTGTGAAAATTGATAATGATGCTAACGTAATCACCTTGTTTGTGACCTGAAAAAATAACTATGTTTAAAACAGAAATCCAAAAACTTCCCGAATCATTACGCGCAACTATTGATTTAACCCAATGGTCTGAACGATTAGCCACGTTTAAATTACCTGAAGACTTTGCCGAATCAATGGTTAAAGTTTGGGCAATGAGTGAATTTGCAGCGCAACATTGCGAACGAAATCCGCAAATTTTGCTGGATTTGATTGCATCGGGTAATTTATTCAAAACTTACGACGAAAACACTTACCGCGAAAAACTCGCACAAAAAAACATCGAAACTGAATCCGAGTTGATGACAACCTTGCGGCATTTTCGTCGTCAGGAAATGATACGAATTGCGTGGCGTGACATTGCCGATTGGGAAGACACACGTCAAATTTTGCGCGAACTTTCATGGCTTGCCGATGCCTGTATTCAAAAAGCCTTAGAGTTTCTATATCAAGAGGCCTGCGAAAAACGTGGCACACCTGTTTTATCCAATGGTTCGCCGCAACAAATCGTCGTTTTAGGAATGGGAAAACTCGGTGCATACGAACTCAATTATTCGTCCGACATCGATTTAATTTTTGCCTATCCCGAAAACGGCGTTTTACCTGACCGCAAAGAAACCAGTTACAGCGAATTTTTTACCCGAATTTGCCAAAATTTAGTGCGTGTTTTAGACGAAATTACCGTCGAGGGTTTTGTATTTCGCACCGATATTCGCCTCCGTCCATTTGGCGACAGCGGCGCAATTATCATGACGTTCGACGGCATGGAAAATTATTACCAAACCCAAGCGCGAGAATGGGAACGTTACGCGATGATTAAAGCGCGGCAAGTTGCAGGCGATTTTGAGCAAGGCAACGTGTTAATGTCGATGCTGAATAAGTTTGTTTATCGCCGATATTTGGATTACGGCGCGTTTGATGAATTACGCGGTTTGAAAGCGCAAATTAACCAAGAATTACGTCGCAAAGACCGTGTTGATAATGTCAAATTAGGACGTGGTGGCATTCGAGAAATTGAATTTATTGGGCAAGCATTCCAATTGATTCGCGGTGGAAATGAAAAATCATTGCAAGTTCGCCCGATTTTGGAGGTTTTGCAAAAATTGTCAGAATTGAAATTGCTCAATCCCGAAGACGCGGCGCAACTTACGCAGTCGTATCATTTTTTGCGTCGGGTTGAAAATCGAATTCAGCAATATCAAGACAAACAAACGCACGATTTACCAACAAACGAAAATGCTAAAACAGCGATGGCTTACGTTTTAGGTTTTGCGAATTGGGAAACCTTTTTGTGTGAATTAGATACGGTTCGTCACAAAGTTCACGGCGTGTTTGATGCGGTTTTTTCAGTGTCAAAACAAGACGAGATTGAGCAACTTAGCCAGAAAATTTGGGCAGGTTTGGAAGATGAAAACGAATTGCTCGAAAATTTGAGCGAATACGGTTTTAAAAATTGTGCTGAAAGTTGGGCGGCAATTAGTGATTTTAAAAATGAGCCTGCGATTCGCCGTTTGAGCAACAAGGGGCTAGGCGTTATCAATCGTTTGATGCCACAAGTGATTGCGACGTTGCAAACCGTGACTAATCCTGACGAAACGCTAAAACGTTTGCTCATGTTATTCAAATCCGTTGCGGGGCGAAACGTCTATTTAGCGTTGCTTGCCGAAAATCCGCACGCACTTTCACAACTTTTAAAACTTTCGGCGGCAAGTCCTTGGATTGGCGAGTATTTGGCGCGTTATCCTGTTTTATTTGATGAATTACTCGACACACGTTCGCTGTTTGAACCGCTCAAAAAAGCCGATTTAGCCGCGCAATTAACTCAACTTGTGGCGCGAATTGATGCCGAAGACCTAGAAGCGTTGATGATTGCCTTGCGGCAATTCAAACAAGTGAACGTGTTGCGAATTGCAGCGGCGGATATTATGGGCATTATCCCGCTCATGGTGGTGAGCGATTTTTTGACCTACTTAGCCGAAAGCATTGTCGATTGCGTCGTGAAATATGAATGGCAAATGCTGGTTGCAAAACACGGTTATCCGCCCGAATGTGACGATGAAAAAACCAATTTTTCTGTGATTGGGTTTGGAAAATTAGGCGGTTTAGAACTCGGTTATGGTTCAGATTTGGACATGGTTTTTATCTACGATTGCGCCGATGGTAATGCCATGACAAACGGTGAAAAATCGCTTTCATGCAGCCAATTTTACGGACGTTTAGCACAAAAAATTCGCCATATTTTAGAAACGAAGTTACTTGCAGGTGAGTTGTACGAAGTGGATTTGCGTTTGCGTCCACACGGCGATTCGGGCGTTTTAGTCACGCATATCAACACTTACGAACCGTATTACCATGAACATGCTTGGACATGGGAATTACAAGCCTTGGTTCGAGCGCGTTTTATTTCAGGCGATAAAAATTTAGGCGAAAAATTTTCCCAAATGCGTCAGCGTGTGTTGAGTTTGTTGCGTGATACCCAAAAATTAAAAACTGAAGTGTGCGAAATGCGTGAAAAAATGCGTGAAAACTTAGACACAAAATCGGCTGAAAAATTTGATTTAAAACAAAGCGCGGGCGGAATTGTGGATATTGAATTTATGGTGCAATTTGGCATTTTGGCAAATGCCGAAAAATCAGCCGATTTGACAATTTACACCGATAACATTCGTTTGTTGACCAGTTTGCACGCATTCGGTTTTATTGATGAATCTGCGACACACACTTTGACGAATGCGTATTGTGCTTACCGTGACGCAGGACATAAACTGGTTTTGCAAGGTGATAAAGCCATTATTGCCGCGCAAAACTTTGTGGAATTGCGCGAGCAAGTGACGAAGATTTGGCAGCAAACGATGCTAAATCCAATTTAAAGAATATAAATCTTCACGGCGTTTGGCTAAATTTCGAGCTGCGCCGCGTGAGCGTGCTTGTTTTAACAAGTCTAAATTCACATCGGCAATTAAGGTCATTTCAGTATTCGGCGTGGCTTCTGCCAAAATTGCATCGTGCGGAAAGGAAAAATCACTCGGACTAAAAATTGCGGCTTGTGCGTATTGAATATCCATATTTTCTGCGTGCGGTAAATTACCCACACTGCCCGTAATCGCTACAAAACATTCATTTTCAATGGCTCTTGCGTGTGAACAATAACGTACCCGCTGATACGCATTTTTGGTATCTGTCCAAAACGGCACAAATAAAATTTGTGCGCCTTGCAACGCAGCAAGTCGCGCTAATTCTGGAAACTCCGAATCAAAACAAACTAGCACCGCAATTTTGCCGCAATCGGTATCAAAAACTTTAAGCGCATCACCACCTTTTACGCCCCAACAACTCACTTCATCCATGGTGACATGAATTTTATATTGCGCTTCAAAAGTGCCATCACGACGCAAAAGCCATGAAACATTATAAAGTTCGTGATTACTGTATTCAGGCATTGAACCTGCAATGATATTGATATTGTAAGACATCGCCATATCGAGCAAACCGTTACGAATTTCACTGGTAAATCCTGCTAAAGCGCGAATGGCATCGGGCGGATGTTTGTCATTAAACAAGCCCATCAGCGGCGCACTCATATATTCGGGAAATAGCACAAAATCGGCGTGATAACCCGCTACTGCATCAATGAAAAATTCGGCGTGTTTAAGTAATTCTTCAACGCTGGTCATCGTTCGCATTTGCCATTGCACCACACCTAAACGCACAATGCTTTTCGATGACACAATGGTAGATGGTTGTGTATCAACGTAATCTAAATTTACCCATTCCAAAAGCGTTGCAAAGCCGAGCGATTCTTTATCAATCGGTAAATAATTGGTGAGTAATTTGCGAACATGAAAACCGTTTGCGAGTTGAAAAGACAGCACGGGATCAAAAATTTCTCGACTTTTCACTTCTTCGATATAACGCACGGGCGAAAGATTTTTCGCATATTTGTGATAGCCAGGAATACGTCCGCCTGCGATAAAACGACGTAAATTAAGTTTCCGACACAATTCTTTTCGCGCATCGTAAAGCCTGCGCCCTAAACGTAAACCACGATATTTTGGATGAACAAAAATATCCACGCCATAAAGCGTATCGCCATTTGGGTCATGATTCGTTAAATAACCATCGCCTGTAATTTGCGCGTAAGTGTGAATATCACCAAATTTGGCATAATTCACAATCATACTTAACGCCGCTGCGACCATTACACCATTGTCTTCAATGACAATTTGTCCTTCTGGAAAGCGCGTGATTTGGGAAATATACTGATCTTTTTTCCACGCGCCACCTAAATTGTCGTAAACATTCTCCATTAAAACAGCCAGATTTTTATAATCATCCAGTGTTAAATGGCGCAGTAATAATTTGTGTTTGTTAGGTTTATTCTTTTTCATAGTGAAAAGAATTGTAGTCAACATTTTTGACAAAACGGTGACAGTTTGAAAACACTGTTGTCACATAAAAAACACAGAGCTGACATGTGACTGCAACAGAAAAACTTTAATCTTTTTTGTAGCATTAAATTTTTCTTGAGGAGTTGTCTCATGTCCAAATTTGCAGATTTTCACGACATGTCTGCGCGGTTCGATACTTTGATTCGTGATAATGCACTCACAAAGGTCAATGTGCCGCTTTCTAAAAAACATCATATCTCAATGTCAATTACGCGCATTGGCTTATTTCGTACTGGGGGAATTGAGGTAAATTTAGTCAGTATCAGCAAATTCGGTGCGTTATTTAGTTCTACACATCATTCTTTGCACAAACCGCATTGCCAAAACATGGTGGTCGAATTGTCATTAAATGGAAAATGTTTTGAGTTCGAGGCGCATATTGTTCAGCAAGACAATATCAATAATTTTTACGGCATCAAATTTGAGCAATCTTTTGAAGCCATTGAAGATTATTTGCTCGAATTTCATCTGCATCCTTATTACAACGATGATATGTTGCAAATGGGGTCAGTGTGGCTACATTTAGCGCAGGCGTAAAAATAATGAAAATTTTTTATGGTGTACAAGGCACAGGCAACGGACATTTAGCACGTTGTCGCGTGATGGCAAAAGAACTTAATGCAGTGGGTATTGAAACAAAATTTTTATTTTCAGGCAGACCCGCAGAAAAGTATTTTGACATGGCAGTTTTTGGTGATTACGAAGTGCGAGAAGGTTTAACGTTTAACACCAGCAAAGGCAAACTGAACTATGTTAAAACCGCACTTGAAGCGAATATCGCTCAATTTTGGCATGATGTTAAAACGCTCGATTTGAGTCATTATGATTTGGTGATTACCGATTTTGAACCAATTTGTGCATGGGCAGCCAAAAAACAAAAAAAGCGTGTTTTAGGTTTGGGGAATCAATACGCCTATCGTTACGACATTCCGCGCAAAGGTTCTGATCCGATTGCTGATTTCATTATGAAACATTTTGCACCTGCGGATATTTCTGTTGGAATGCACTGGCATCATTTTGGACAACCGATTGTGCCGCCTGTTGTCGATGCACTTGCAACGAAAGAAATTATCAAAAACAAAATTGTGGTGTATTTGCCATTTGAAGACGCGCATGACGTTGAAAAATTACTCGCGCCTTTTGAAAATTTTGAGTTTCACATTTCCTCGTTTAATCCGCCTGTTTCTAAACATTCGCACATCATTTATTACCCAATGGCAAGCGAAAAATTTTTAAACACACTTTACAGTTGTGAAGGTATTATTAGTAACGCAGGATTTGCAATGACTAGCGAGGCGTTACAACTTGGGAAAAAAATTCTTGTCAAACCGTTGCACGCGCAAGTTGAACAAACCTCAAATGGAGCAGCGTTAAAACAACTCGGTTACGCACACGTTATGGATGAACTTGACACCGAAATAGTGCAACATTGGTTACATGATAATCATGCAGTCCACGTCACTTACCCAAATACAGCAAAAATCTTAGTCCAATGGATTCAAAACGGTATGCCAGACATGGACAATGATTTTATCGAAGCAATTTGGAGTCACGTTGACGTGTTGCACGTTGAACGGTAAGAAATTTTCTGTCAGCTTTCGAGTTCTTGTGCGCGTAACGTCAAAATTTCATAACCTGTTTTAGTTACTAAAATCGTGTGTTCATATTGTGCCGACAAACTATGATCTTTTGTGACCGCTGTCCAACCATCTCCTAACGATTTTGTGTGATGCTTGCCTTGGTTTAACATGGGTTCAATGGTGATAATCATGCCCGCTTCCAGTGCAATCCCTTCGCCACGATTACCGTAATGCAATACTTGCGGTTCTTCATGAAAGTCACGTCCAATGCCGTGACCACAAAAATCTTGCACCACAGAATAACGATTTTTCTCAGCGTGCCGCTGAATTGCGTGACCAATATCACCGAGTGTTGCACCGTCTTTAATTTGTTCAATCCCTAAAAATAATGCCTCGCGAGTTATGTCACATAAACGTTGTGCGTGCGGTGCGACTTTACCTACACAAAACATCATACTGGTGTCGCCGTGAAAGCCGTCTTTTAAAACCGTGATGTCGATGTTGAGAATATCGCCTGATTTGAGTTTTTTGTCGCTCGGAATACCGTGACAAACTTGATGGTTAATAGAAGTACAAATTGATTTTGGAAAACCACGATAATCAAGTGGTGCAGGAATAGCGTTTTGTACGTTCACAATATAATCGTGACAAATATCGTTAAGCTCTAAAGTGGTTACACCGACTTTAACGTGTGGCGTAATCATATCCAGTACATCGGCTGCTAATCTGCCGACAATTCGCATTTTTTCAATTTCAGCTTCGTTTTTAATGATAATACTCATGTGATAGTTAAAATTTCGATTGAATGTAAAGTTGATAAAGTATTGCGGCATTTTACATGACTCAAAGCAATCTTGACGCTTGATATACTAATTCACGCAAAGTTTTTACAATATGCACCTAACGGAGGAAAAATGACGGAAAAGAAATTAGAGGCTAGGCACATAGCGTGTGTGCGAGATGAGCGACTATTATTTAGCAATTTAAATTTTTCGCTTACCAGCAAACAGGTGTTACTTATTGAAGGAAAAAATGGCGCGGGGAAAACTTCACTATTGCGAATTTTAACGGGCTTTCGCAAACCTGACGCGGGCGATTTATTTTGGAATGAAGAACTTATCGATGATACGCAAGCGTTTTATCAAGATACCGCTTACATCGGACACAATAACGGCTTAAAAGACACGTTGACTGCACAAGAAAATTTGCGTTATGCACAATCCTTAGCAAGCGTGAGTGCAACGATTGATGATGCAATGCACCAAGTGGGTTTGGACGGTTATCAAGAAACATTGGTACGTTTTATGTCAGCGGGGCAACGTCGGCGTTTAGCGTTAGCACGGCTGCTTTGTACGCATAAACCACTGTGGATTCTCGACGAGCCTTTCACTTCACTTGATCGCGCAAGTATTAAATTATTTGAATCATTTATCACAGCGCACGTTGAACAAGGCGGGCTAGTGATTATGACCTCCCATCACGACACGCAATTACCTCACACTTTGGTGCAAAAAATTCATTTATGAAACAATCCTCTCTATTTCAAGCCTTCGGCGCGGTCATTAAACGTGATTTGCTGCTTGCCTATCGCCATCGCGCTGAACTGATTAACCCGCTGGCTTTTTTTGTGATGGTTATTACGCTATTTCCATTAGCTTTAGGCGCGGAAATTGCCCTTTTAAAACGTATTGCGCCAGCCATTATTTGGGTCGCGGCGTTGCTTGCCTCACTAATGTCGATTGAGAATTTATTTCGCGCTGATTACGATGACGGGAGTTTGGAATTGATGGTGATGACACCGCATTCATTATCAATTTTAGTGTTAGCAAAAGTGACCGCACATTGGTTACTTTCAAGTTTACCATTGCTTTTAATTTCGCCGCTGATGGGTTTAATGCTACACATGGAAAGCGATGTAATTGGCGTATTATTGCTCACTTTATTATTAGGAATGCCTGTGTTGAGTTTAATCGGTGGTATTGCCGTTGCGCTTACGTTAGGTTTGCGAAAAGGTGGCGCGTTGATGGCAATTTTAGTTTTGCCGTTGTATGTCCCCATTTTGATTTTCGCCAGCAGTGCGATAGATGCGGCAATGAGCGGTTTTCCCGTAACAGGACATCTATCAATGATGTGTGCAATTTTATTTTTGGCATTAACTTTAACGCCACTGCCAACCGCCGCAGCGTTAAAAATAAGTTTGAGCTAAAAGTTAATGATGTGAGCATTTTCAAAATGACATAAAACCGCCATCCGCTTAACCGAAATTTTGAAAAAATTAAACGAAGGCAATTAAACGAATTAGCCGTTCAAGACCATGAAAGCGATTCGCCTGTTATTGCGATTGCTCAAATTGTGTGAACACGTTTATTTTTGTTGAGCGAATTATCGGAGTGTTTTTTGGTTTTACGTTGGCGTATATTGGTCTGATGGGGTCGATTTGGCTGGCAAGCGACGGAAAAGAAATTGCGGCGGGAATTAGTGGAGCGACTTTGGCAACGTTAGTTTCTGTTTTTATTTTGAAAAACCGTTCAAAGTAAAAATTGCACAAAAAGAGACACAAACGCGCCTCTTTTTTTCAAATCACAAAACTACTCCGCTTCAACAACCGCTGCTTTACGAGTTTCACCTTTGCCAATTGTGAGCAAATCCCAAATCAATAAAACTAACCCTGCAAAAGTCATCAAACCAAACAGCCATCGCCACACCATCGCATTTTGAAA
>Ga0172367_10000872_pt1 | contig 45362 bp, 36 predicted proteins | sample Lak10m_FD_114542 | JGI IMG/M metagenome (GOLD analysis project Ga0172367, IMG submission 114542) | Freshwater microbial communities from Kabuno Bay, South-Kivu, Congo - kab_022012_10m | ecosystem: Environmental > Aquatic > Freshwater > Lake | place: Democratic Republic of the Congo: South-Kivu...
AAGCGCTCCAGCACCTTTGCGAAGAACTAAGCGCAACAGAAACCATTTATCCGGGCACCGAACTGACCCTCATTTTCCAACCCGTCGGTGCCACTCATCTTCCATGAGGTCAGGAGTCCTGAGGTTAGCGCCACACACCAACGAGTGACCCTTATACTCCACGGAAATAGAATCAATTCCTCTGCGCCTCTCGCCCTTTGCGCCTTTGCGTTAAAACGCTTCTGAATTGTTGCGGCTCAACGCGCGGTGATCCGCGCCCAAAACTCCTCCAACTCTTCGACTCCAAAATCGGCCAGAATCTCCCCATCTACATCGATCACCGGGGCCTTGGTCTGGCCTGAGAGAGTGCGCATCTCGCGCCAAGCCGTCTCACTCGAGGTGACATCCAGCGTTTCATGCGCGATACCCCGTTCTTCAAGCCAATCCTGCGCCTCATGACACCAGCCACAAAAGGGTTTGATGAAGAGTCTTACGCTCGTCGGGGTCGTCGTCATGCCCCGAGACTGGCTCGCTTTTGTCCCACGTCAAGGCGCGGATGCATCCCGCTCGCCTCTACCGCCAACGCCCCCACCATGTCTCGAAGGTCTCCGGTTCCCGCACGCACGACAGGCCGCGTTCGTCGTGCCACAGCACCCGCGCCAAACCATGCGAGAAATGATTCTCCCAAGAAATATGGTAAGCACCCGCATCCAGCCACACTAGGTTGTCCCCGGCTCGAATCGACTTCGGAAACGGCCGACGCGCGAGTCGATCAAACGCCATACACGTCGGGCCGGTAATGGTCGTAGGCACCGAAACACCGCGTCTCGCTGGCAGCGTGAGGATCGGATGGTCCTCCCAGGTCGCGACCAAGGCGTTGTTCGTTCGCCCTCCGTCGCAGATGAGCTGACGCATGTTCCGACGTTCCTTGACATCCAACACCCGGACAACCAAGACCCCAGCCCCCGCGCTCAGAAACCGACCATTCTCAAGCCATAATTCCTCGATCCCCTCCCACCGGCCCAGCTGCTCTCGCAACATCGTCGCCCAGTCCGACAATCGAAAGGCGCGGTCGTAGGTCTGACCGTGGTGATTGGTCACAAATCCGGGAGGCAATCCCCCGCCACAATCCAAATTGCGAGGCCTAAACCCAACCTGAGCGCAGAGGTTGCGGGTTTCTACTATTGCCCTTCGATAGACCTCAGGATTGGAGACGTTCGTGCGCAAATGGAAATGAGCGGTCATCACTTCGATTTTGTGTCGACGCAACACCGCAGCCACAGCGGGCAGCTCCCCTGGGCTAACGCCAAATTGGGTCGGATATTGCGGACCCTCCATATCCGACTCCTCCGCAGTCAAGAAGCGCACGCCGACACGCCACGCCAATTTGTTAGCCAAAGGGGCCAGTACGGAAGCCTCAGCAGGCGAGTCGATGTTAACGCTCAATCCGCGCAATCGATCTGTGGCAAAACGAGGCAGCCAGGAATGCTTTGCAGGGCCGTTCACGAGGATCTGTTCGGGGGCAAACCCGACGCTCATCGCGGCCCGAAACTCAAACTCACTCACCACCTCAATCCCGAAACCGCGCGCGCGCCACCATTCGAGCAATGGGCGCACGGGCTGCGTCTTGCAAGACAACCAGTGCCTCACCGGCCGACCCACGTCCTGCAAACAGCGATCTAATTGACTTAGCGCCTCAGCAAATGGGGTCGCGGAGAAGATAAAAAAGGGCGGTTGATAGTGCTTCAGCGCGGTGGCGGAGAGCGCTCGCCAGAAAAGTTCCCGATCGCGCTGCTCGGGGCTCGGATCGTTCGCGTTCAAGGTGGATTTACTCATAGGGTCGCAACAGGAAAGCGAGCGATCAAAGATAGATCGACTCGATTCACAGGTTCGGCTCAGCGGGATTTAAGAAACGTCTCGAAAAAGGCAATGAGCTGACTGTTCGAAGTCGGGTCCGGGGTGTGCTCCCGACGAGAAGTCATGCCCACCCGGTTGGTGTATCCCAGGAGCGCATTCACCGCCACGGCGTGGTTCAAGGCTGCCCAACGCGAGGGAGGATCCTCCGCCCCGCCACTCACAAAAAAGGGTCGCGGAGCGATCAACGCGTGCAGTTCATGCAAATCCCAACCACGCTCCACCAGCGTCTTGTATGCTCCAGTTCGCGGGTTGTCTGAGGTCGGCACACCCGCCCGGGGCCGAGGGTTCTTAGGGTCTAAACCCAGGTACCAAGGTTCCCAGTAATTGACGTTCGATCGTTTCTCGTCGAAGACGATCCCCGGATCACTGACTGCAATCGCCGCAAACCGATTCCAAAACGCCCCGGCGAACATGGCCCATTTCCCCCCGTAGCTGTGCCCCATGACGCCAATCCGATCCGAATCCACCTCCGGCAAACGGGACAGGGCTCCCCAAAGGTTGGCGGCGACATAAGCGTGATACGACAGAGGTTGGCACAACGCTTGACCGAGCTCCGGTTTCCATGCATTCCCGCCGGGCGTGCCGACGCTGAGCGTGACGAATCCATGTCGACTCAGTTGAAGCGCAAAATCGCGATGGGGCTGGGCCGGGTTAAGCCCTACGCTGGTCTCAGGTTCGTAGTAATCCACCAGGACTGCAGGTCGACGTCCCGCACCTTCAGGAACCATCAGCCAACCCTCCGCACGCTGGCCCACAGCCAACGGCACACTCACCCGACGCTGTATGAGGTTCTCCCGACGCGACTCGGAGAGTGTTTCCAGTTGGGGTTCAGCGATCAGCTCGGGCCAAGCTCCCAAGACTTGATGCCAACCCTCAAGGATCTCCGCCCGTCGCGTCGGCCATTCTTGAGCGGTGCGCACGCGAGCTCCGTCGCGAAACAAAAGCGGCGACCGGAACGCGCCAAAATCACCCACCCACTGTGGAGGGGGTGCGAAAAATGACAGGATGTCGGTGCGGCTTGGCGCTTTCTCCAACGGCGCGCCTAATGACCAAGTGTCTAGGGAGTCGATCCCCCATGCCAGAAGAACGACCCAAAACCAGCCAGGAATAGGCCAACAGAAAGACGACTGTCGTCGATCCCGCGAGGCACTTCGGTTGCTCATGCTTCCAGGGATGCTAAAGCCTGACCCACGATCCATCCACGCCAATTTCTATCCATCGACACCTATACTACTCCACCTCCCACGGCCCCCACCGTGCGCCGTTGTCTGTCCCCAACTGCGATTCTCCCCCCGAAGCGATATGAAATGGACTTTCATAGCAGGACCGTCCTACCTAACGTGACGCCCATGGATCAGGGCGAGCTCAACTTCTCCGATGGAACTCAGGCTGGTTTTGTCGCCTGGCGCAAAATTCAAGAAGATCATCTGCTTGAACAGCGCCTGCGCTCAGGTTTACCCCTCAACCGGCGTGTTCAACTTAAGCTCCGCGACTTCGATCGTCCGTTCGAAGGTTGGCTCATGGCCTCCACTCTTCCCGCCAGAGGTTCCGAAGCACGCTATCAATTAGCAAACTTAGCGTTCGATTTTGGAGCCGACGAAATCGAATCGTGCACCGCTCTCGATCGGCCCACCACTTAGCCCTAACAATTCAGAAGAGTTTTAACGTGAAGGCGCAAAGGGTCAGGGACGTGGAGGAATTGATTCTATTTCCACGGAGTACCAGGGTCACTCGTTGGTGTGGGGAGCTATCGCCCAGCGGATGGAGATTTGCTTGCCCCGGCTCTGCGTCTTTGCTCCTCTCCGTCTCCGCGTTGAATTCCTACCGCATAGTTATAGTTACCGCTGAGGCTCCGTCCCCCCACAACAGAAACGCACACCCCTGCCACTCAAAACAAAACGCACACCGGGTAGGCTCAAGCCCAACCCGATGTGCGTTTGTAGAAGAGGCTGCGACGACCTCTACTTCTTAACCCGATAGAACTTGGCTGCGGTAGCCGTCGACACGGTTTGCGGGCTCGCTCCAGCCACATCCGACCACGGACCCTTCACACTGTCTGCGACCTGCAATGTTCCACCCTCAGTCCAAGAAACAACGAGGTTCGCCCCATTACGTGAAACGCTCAGCGTCGCCGGTTTGACAACGGGGGTCTCGACAGCGCCACCGCAGTCCGTGATGGTCGCCACTAATTCAAGCCCGAACACCATATCGGAGCTGCTCCCTCCAGACTGATGGACCTCGACGGCGACGACATTATCCCCAGGAAGTAATGTATCCAAAGGCACGTCATAAGGCCCCTCGTAGACGTTCTCGTGTCCTGCGAAGCTGGTGGTCGAATCAAAAGCGGCATCGGCAGCGACACCAAAGCGGTGAATCTCCTTCCCGTTCAGGTAAATCACAGCCCCGTCGTCCACGACATGACGCATTTTAAGCTTCGATCCAGCGATGGTTCCCGTGAAGTTGAAGTGGCTTCGGAAGTAGAACGTTTGCACATAAACGCCCTCCTCATTGAAGCGACTAATCGCAGTGCGAATGGGTTCCACGGTGGTGGTCGATTCATCCGCGATCAACGCCTTGCCCTGGGGCCATTTGCTGTCGTCGAATTTGTTCTCCCGCCATGCCGTTCCCAATTCCTGGCCGGATCGATCATACTTCCAAACGGTGGTCTCATCGATCTTCAGAAGCGCGACGTCCCGGATCACACAGGGCACCGTAGCCACCAGTTCGGCACCAAACACCATGTCCGAGCTGCTCCCACCCGATTGATGAACCTCCACCGCGAGCACATTCTGCCCCTTCACCAAGAGGCTCGGAGGAACGTCATACGGACCTTCGTAGATATTCTCGTGCCCACCGAAACTGGTGGTGGAATCGAAGGCAGCGTCCGCCGCAATCCCGAAGCGATGAATCTCAACTCCGTTCAGGTAAAACACGGCACCATCATCAACCACGTGCCGCAGCTTCAATTTTGTGCCGGGATTCACGGTCTCGTTAAAGTCAAACGTGTAACGGAAGTAGAATGTTTGCACATAAACCCCCTCGTCATTCAACCGGCTGATCGCCGTGCGTATGGGTTCCACCGTGGTGGTCGATTCATCCGCGATGAGCGCCTTGCCTTGAGGCCACTTGCTATCGTCGAACTTGATCTCCCGCCATGCAGTTCCGAGCTCCTGCCCTGAACGATCGTAGCGCCAGAGCGCTTTGTCATCGATCTTAACGATGTCGATCACCTTGGTGGGAACACCGACCGCAATGCTCACGGGAGCTGAATCGACGAAAACACCGGCAGAGTCGGTCACACGGGCCGTGTAGCTATGGGCGCCCTCGGCCACGCCGAAGAATGTCACGCTGTAAGGAGACACCGAGGATGTCGCGATCACCTTCCCTTGCTCCAGGTAGTCGACCTGTACGACCTTCTTGCCGGAGGCAGCGACAGCTGAAGTTTCGAGGGTCACCGGGGCTCCGATCTCATAGACCGTATCGTTGGCAGGGGCTGAGATACGGGCCGTTGGTGCGGTCAAAGCTCCAGGTGCACCGAGGGTTTGCAGAACCGAACCCTGAATGTAGGGAAGGGCCCGCGCGACCGCCGTGTCCCCTTTCTTGCGCCAAGCCACATCGCAGTAATCGCCGCCGCCACCTTCCTTCCAGATCGCGGCAATGTAGTAGCGAGTGCCAGCATTCAACTTAATCAGCGCACTCGTCGGGAATGTTCCATCGCCATTGTCGCCCACGCCGGGATCCTCAAAGGGACCACAGCATCCGTTCTCTTGAGCAATCACCGCTGCCTTCTCGACCGTGTCGTCCGTGCTGAGGTAAAGGATCGAGGCATCATCGCTGCGGATAAAAAACTCGTACTCAGCAGTCTCAGGGGGCACGATCCATCCCGAGATTCGTCCACCATAATTCTCACGGGTGGCAATGCCGTTTGAGCTGTCCGGGAATGCCAATCGGCTGGTGAACTGACTGACGTAGGCCACCGCATCCGCCTCACCGTTGAGATACTTTTCACTCTCCATGAAGGTCTGCAGGTCGGCAACGCCGCCTCCGGTGAACCCGTAGAACGCCTCGACTTTCAAACCTCCCGTCACCGGCCCAAACGCTTTGAAGGCCAGCTTCGTGTCGACCGCACTAGCGTTATTCGCCGTATCAATAATGTCCTTCACCGTCAGCGTGTAACTCGCACCTAGGGTTTGTTTGCTGGTCGCCAAACGCACCGTGGTGGGGCTCAGCACTGTCACCGACGAAATCGTCACCCCACCGTCCAGTGTATAGTTGGATGCCTTCGACGCCGACGCCTCGGTCACCGCTTCGCTGAACTCGACGGTCACACTGTCGAACTTCGCGCTGCCAGCAACGCTCAGGATCGTAGGCTTCGTGATGTCGGGCGTCACCGTTAGGACCGCCTCAGCACTGGTCACCGTCGCTCCAGGAATCGAGATCACAGCGCGGTACTTGGCCCCGTTCTGCGATAAAGCCAGAGGGCCCAAGGGGACCGTCAGACCGGTCAACTCCGGAACGTTCACCCCGTCCCGCTGCCACTGTACGACCACCGGTCCCTGCGAGACCGTGAGCTGCATGCCGAGACTCACGACGTCGTTCTGCGCGGCCGTCAGATTGGTTGGCTGCTTCGTGATCGTAATGGAGCCTGCGGCGGGGATCGAAGTGGCCACGAAGGCGCTCGGGATCGGTTTGAGCAAGGCCGGAGCGGTCGTGTCCCCGACCTTACGCCATGCCACCTGACAGAAATCTCCTCCCGTTCCTTCCTTGAAAATTGCCTGGATGGCATAGGCCTTGCCCGCTTGCAGCGTAATCGGAGCCGAAGTCTGCGTCGCGCCCGGTTCTTGAAATGCGTTACAACATCCCGCTTCCTCAGCGATCATTTCCAACCCGGCGAGTGCATCCCCCGCCTTGTTGAAGAAAAGCTGCGACGCGTCATCGCTCCGAAGGAAGAACTCATAGTCCCCGGAGGTTGGCGGGATCACCACCCCTGTGATCCGAGCGCCATAGTTCTCGTGGCTGTCATTCGGATAGATCGTCCTGGTATCGAAGGCGCTCATATAGAGCACTTCGTCCGGTTTGCCAGGATATTTCACCGTGTCGTCGAGCAGGCCTTGTACAGGGGTCCCCGTGATCCCGTTGTAGGCTTCAAACTTTAGGAAGCCAGGGATCAGCAGAGGAGCCCCTGCTTGACCGAAGGCTGTGGCATGGCCAAGCCACAAACCTCCCGCCAAAAGGGCAAGGGTTGGAAGGGTGTTCTTCTTCATAATTAATGATGCGTCTGAGTCCCCTCCCCGGAAGGTGCCCTCCACGGAACCGAATCCCATAAGCATGGGAAGGCCTAGAGGGTGCCCTCGATGAAGAGGGGTTCCATCGAAGTTCGATGAAACGTTTGGGTGACTGGGTATGAGAGGATTGTCACCAAGTCGTAACAAAATTGTCAAATCACTTAACTGCCCATCTTCCCGACGCGCGCTTGCCGACTTCGCCAAGGCTTGCTTCACTCCCGTGGTGAAGCCGATCCGCCACAAATTGCCCGCAAGACCGAGCACCGAATCCTCTCGACGGATCGGCGCTCTCCGGCTGGCGCTCCTCCGGTTACACAAGCAACTGATCGAATCCGAAAAGAGGAGCTACGAAGCCACGGTGGGGACGATCCAATCCCCCGGCCACTTTCTACAGCTACTCACGTCAGATCCGTGGTTTCTCTGGTTGCGTCCGTTGTCGCAGCTCATCGTGGCCATCGACGAGGCCGAAGATTCACGAGAGCCTTTGACGGAACAAACCGTTCAAAACCTCATCGCCCGCACGCAGGCCCTGCTGGTTGCCAGTGAAACCGGAGAGGGATTCTCGCCGCATTACTTCGAGGCGATCCAGCGCGACCCCGATGTGGTGTTCGCGCATGCCGAGGTCGCACGATTCTTCCCCCCGCGCGCCTCGTCGCCTCCGAACGTCCAATCTCCCTAGAGACGGGCCAACCGCAATCCATGGTTCCGGCTCATCGGTTCACCCGCGTGTTGACGCGAACGGCGCGAGCAGGCAGCGTGAGGTCATTCCCGAAACGCGTGTCGCATGATCCATCTGTTGCATTCCCAAAAACCATCCGGCGGTGCGCTCAACCGACGCGAGATGTTGCGCGCGGGCGGGCTCTCTCTGCTTGGCATGAGCCTCCCCAACCTGCTGAGAGCCGAGGCGTCCCTGCCCTCGAACCCCGGCCGTGGGCATGCGAAATCCATCATTCTCCTCTACCTGTTCGGCGGCCCGGCCGCCCAAGAGACCTTTGATCCCAAGCCCGATGCCCCGATCGAGTTTCGCGGTGAGTTTGGCTCAATCCCCACTTCCGTTCCCGGTGTTCATTTCTGCGAATACCTACCCAAGATGGCCAAATGGATGGATCGCTCCACTCTCATTCGTTCTGCATCCCATGACATGAACGATCATAGCGCCGGCATGCTCTACACCATGACCGGAGCGCCGCCCGACAAACTCGAATCCCTCGTGCCCGTGCTTCCCACCCAAGCGCCCAGCATGAACGCCGTAGTCGAATACCTAGGCCGTCGGCAAGGGGCTTCACCCTCCAGCGTATGGCTGCCATGCGCTCCGGGTTGGGGACAAAAAATCACCCGCCCTGGCCCCTTCGCTGGTTGGCTCGGCCGCAAATGGGAACCTGTCATCGCCGAGTGCGAACTGCAAAATCCCTACGAACCCAAAGATTTCTACGATGTGCAGCGCGACGCCGTCGGTCGCATCTCCGTTCCCGGGACGACCCTCCTTCCCGAGATCTCTCTGAACCGATTCACGCATCGCAAAGAATTACTCGCGGAGCTCGAATCTCAACACGCGACCCTGAATGGCGTTGACGCCCATCTGCCGTTTGACGATTTCCACCGGCGCTCGCTCGATATCTTGGCCAACCCTGGAACTCGGGAGGGTGCGTGGAATGCCTTCGATCTCTCCGCCGAATCCCCCACCATGCGCGAACGTTACGGTCGTCATCTTTTCGGCGAATGCGCCCTCACCGCACGCCGTTTGGTGGAGCGTGGAGCACGCTTTGTCACCGTCTACTGGGAGTCTTTCGAGAAAGCGGGCGGCGATCCTACCGCTTGGGACACGCACGAACGACACTTTCCCATCCTCAAAGAATACCGACTGCCGCCCCTCGACCACACCTATTCCGCACTCTGCGAGGATCTTCAGTCCCGCGGCCTCCTTGATGAAACCCTCGTGGTCGTTATGGGCGAGATGGGCCGGGCTCCAAGGGTCAATCCAAAAGGAGGCCGAGATCATTGGTCTTACGTGCATAACATTCTGCTCACGGGGGCCGGTGTTAAGAAGGGCCTCGTCTACGGGAGCTCCGACAAGAAAGCCGAACGGGTCGACTCCAAACCGGTCCGCCCGGCCGACCTGATCGCCACTCTTTACACCGCAATGGGCATTGACCCAAGCGCCCTGATCGAGGACGCCGGAGGCCGCTTCCGCCCCATGGTTCCGGAAGGCCAAGTCGTCCGCGAAATCCTTGCCACAACCTGACTCGTTGCGTAATAGTTTGGTCTCGATTCCAACTGGAGCGTGAACCACACCGATCAGGGCTATGGGGATTCAAGACCGAGATTACATGAAACGTCGTCCCGACGATGACGACGAAGGCGACACGTTCGAAGATCAAGCTGACTCTTTCCTCGGTCGGTTCGTCAGCGGTCACACTGGATTATTCAAAGCGATCACGGTTGGTTTGGTCCTCCTGGTCGTGTTGGGAATCCTCATGGCAGTCTTGAAGCTTTGACCGGGACCCGAGTGCCGAGGGCGACTCCGATGGTGTGAGATGTCCGCGAGAGCTTTACGGGCTGAACGCGATTGTCGGACAAAAACGATCGTCTGACCGTCGACGTTCGACCTACCTCCAGCATCAGGATTAGGCGAGGCTTGGTGTGAAGGCCTCTCAACACCTCAGAATCCACACGCTTTCCGGCACCACAAAAATCAGGATTGATCTCGTGCGGTGTTTCGTGCAGAAAGATCAGGATTCCCGTGTTCGCCAAGGTTTTTTCCTCCGCAGTAAATGGTATCGAAGCCTATCCGGTTGAAGTCGAAGTCAACTCAGGATGGGGGGACACCGTCATTGTCATCGTCGGTTTGCCCGACGCCGCTGTCCGCGAGTCTCGCGATCGTGTCATCACCGCGATCCGCAACTCCGGGTTCAAAGTCCCCCTCGGCCGCACCACCATCAACCTCGCACCTGCCGATGTGAAAAAGGAGGGCCCGAGTTTCGACCTCCCGATCGCCGTGGCCATGCTCGCTGCTGCCGAGCAAATCCTAGCGTCCCACCTGGAGGATCATCTCCTTGTCGGGGAGTTGGCTCTCACCGGTGCCGTCAGGCCCGTCAAGGGGGTTCTCCCCATCGCTCTGCAAGCCCGTCGAATGGGCGTCAAAGGGCTTCTTGTGCCTGCAGAAAATGCACCCGAGGCCGCCGTCGTTCGCGGGTTAAACGTCTTCCCGGTGCGCCATCTACGCGAAGCCGCCGATTTCCTGGCCGGACTGACCCCGATCGCCGGCACATCGGTCGATGTCGACGCACTCTTTGATCGTCCACCCGACGACGAAGTCGATTTCATGGAGGTTCGAGGTCAGAACTCGGTCAAACGCGCGCTCGAAATCGCTGCTGCGGGCGGGCACAATGTGTTGCTCATAGGTCCTCCAGGTACGGGCAAGTCGATGCTTGCGAAACGACTCGCAAGCATTCTTCCTCCCATGACTTTGGATGAGGCGCTCGAGACCACCAAAATCCACAGCATTCTGGGGCTGCTCGGCCCAAGCGAAGCCCTCGTAACTCGACGCCCATTCCGTTCTCCGCATCATACAGTGAGCGACGCCGGTTTGCTGGGAGGGAACATCAACCCAACCCCCGGTGAGATCTCTCTCGCCCATCACGGGGTTCTTTTTCTCGACGAACTCCCCGAGTTCAAGCGCAACGTGCTCGAAACCCTGCGTCAACCACTCGAGGACGGCCGAGTCACCATCTCTCGCGCCGCCGGCTCCTTCACCTTTCCCTCTCAATTCATGCTCGTCGCCGCGATGAATCCGACGCCGGATGGGAAAAACCCGGCTGAATCCCGATGTTCACCCAAAGAGATTCAACGGTACCTGGGCCGCATCTCCGGACCACTGCTGGATCGTATTGATCTCCACATCGAAGTGCCTCAAGTGAAGTTTAATGAGATGGCGACGTGTCCTCCGGGGGAGGCCTCCGCCGCCATCCGTGCTCGCGTCATCGCTGCACGTCGACTTCAACTGAAACGCTTCGCTCCGCGCAACCGATGCACATGCAACGCCCGTATGAGCGTGCGCGACCTCAAGACCTATTGTGCGCTGGATGCGGACGGACTGGAAATCTTACGCCACGCCATGGAAGATCTCGGCCTCAGTGCTCGTGCCTATGACCGAATACTGAAAGTGTCTCGCACCATCGCCGACCTGAGCTCGGTCGACCACATCCTCGCCGAACACGTTTGCGAAGCGATTCAGTATCGATCCCTCGATCGCGAGTATTGGACCTGACCTCGAAGATGGAGCGGCCTCCGAGCAGCTGGAGTCGGGTTACGCTGAAGCAAAAGCCGACAGTCCTGCGACCTTCCGATGAAAACTCTGAAGTTGGAGAAGTTCACACCTCAGTCTCGCACGATCCCTTGTCGCACTTGATCAACTCTTCGTCGGTAAAAGCTCTGAAGCACTCACTCTGCTTGCAGTCGTGGCGGTTCGGTGTGGAAGCGGCGTCCCGCTGCTTTTCCCGTCCTTTCCCGCGAGCCAAAGGGGCGGCAAGCGGTGCCAAGCACAGCCAAGCGGCGGGACGCCGCTTCCACTTTGCTCACAAAACCCCAGCGGAACATCCGCTGGCTGTCGGAGTCGAGTGGTTCGCCCAAGGCACGCTGGATCCAAACATGCGTGTCCAGGAGGTGCGTCATTGATTCGTCTCCCAAGGCAACCCGGTGCTGAAGAGGTCGCCAGTGATTCGGGCCCTACCCTTCAACGCACCCTGCCACGATTTGGGTTCGACGGCTCGAAAGATGAACTCTTCACCTGCGGAGACGATGTGCACGACTTCCCCTCCTGCGGCCCTGGCTTTCATGCGGGCGAAGTTTCGTTGAAACTCTCGGGAGGTCACTCTCATGTCCGTCAGCGTGTCTGACAATCCTTAGCTGTCAAATCTCCACTGCGACCTCAGTCCTTCAACAAGGCTTGAGCACGAGGACCTTCCGGCCTACCTTGTATACATGGTTTTCAAAATTGTCGTTCACCCCGAACCATCCGGGGGTTACTGGGGTGAGGTCCCTTCCCTACCGGGCTGCTACTCACAGGGCGAAACCTTGGACGAACTTCAGAGCCACCTACGAGAGGCCATCAGCGGGTATCTCGCGGTCCTCGAAACCGAAGGCCGATCCCCGGATCCGGAGGTTCAAGTCTTGGAACTGGCGGTATGAGGTCGATCTCTGGCCGGGAATTATGTCGTCTGTTGACGGACGCTGGCTGGACCCTGAAACGCATCAATGGCAGCCATCATATCTTCGGCAAATCGGGCGAGCACAAGATCATCACCGTGCCGGTCCATGGGAACAAGGACCTCAAGCCCGGATTAGCCGCGGCTATCGCCCGCGACGCGAATCTGAACTGGTGACTGCCGCAGCCCTCAGGATCTTGATCGCAACATCCTGCCAGGCCCTCACTCCGCTCCCCTTCCTTCATTTCTCAAGCCCCTAGAATTTGCGACCCCATTCCCTTTCATGATATAACATAAGCAGACCCTCGAAGCTCTTTCACAGGTCGCTTCGATCTCCATGCTGGCTCGGCCAACGTTCCCCTCCCGAAACATTGATGGCAGGGTGCGGTTTCAGAAAATCCGTTTCGCAAAGGGTTATGACTAAGACAACAATCCAAGCTGAACTGCCTCCTGAATTGACGGCGCAAGCGCTCGCCTTTGTGAACGACGGCTGGGCTTCTGATTTCAACGAGTTGCTGGCCGATGCCCTGCGCAGGTTCTTGGAGTCGCACTCCGCTCGTGTGACGGAAAACTTCGTTTTGAGTGACGTGGAATGGGGTCTCCATGGCAACGATTGACGAGGGAAATCGTCTGGTGGTTTGTGACGTCGGATCTCGTGCGCGCGATCCGCAGAGATCAACGCACGAAGCCCGAGGTTCTATCCCCCCCTTTCGAGCGATGGCGACGGAACCAGAGCTGCATATCAAGCCCAGCCTCCTTGAGACCGTCATGCGGCAGGTCGAGGGCGAGGAGTCTCAGCCCTGAAGCGAATCGGTCGACTACCGAAGCGCTAGAGACGCTACGAGGACGGTTCAAACTCGTGGTACAAGGAAGCGGTGGCTTCCGTCAGTCTTCCCCGCTTCAAACGTGTCCCTGAGATTTCGCCGATCCATTGACCCGTCGCGACCGGGACATCATACGCCAAGTGCACCGGCATCGTTTTCTTCGTTCCTCCCAGATCATTGATCTCGTGGGCGGCAGTGCGCAGCAGATCCTGCGGCGGTTGCAGCTCCTCTATCATCATGGCTACTTGGATCGACCCCGCGCACAGATCGATTACTTTCACCGGGGAGGTTCGAAGCAGATGGTTTATGGCGTTGGCAACAAGGGAGGCGCGTTGCTGAGGGACGAGGTTGGTGCCGACCCGTCCACATTTGTTTGGAGCCTGAAGAGCCGCGAGGTCGGACGACTATTCCTCGAGCACGCTCTGCGGATTTCAGATGTAATGGTATCCTTCGAAATCGCATGCCGGCGCAGCGGCCGGATTCGACTGTTAACGGATGAGGATCTGCCCCTTCCCGAGCCGGCGCGATCTCGAAACGAACCCCTCCAGTGGAACGTGAAGATCAATGGTCAAACTCGGCTTGGCCTGATCCCCGACCGCGTCTTTTCATTGGAGTTCCTCGACCAGCCGGCAGCGCGGAGGCGAGCGTTTTACTTCCTGGAAGCCGACCGTGGCACGATGCTGATCACGCGGCGGAGTCTGAAGCAGACCTCCTTCCATCGAAAACTCGTTGCCTACGAAGCCACGTGGAAGCAGAAGCTGCATCAGTCACGATTTGGTTGCCCTCGATTCCGTGTTCTCACGGTGACCACAAGTGCAGCGCGCGCCAAAGATCTGGCCTTCGTTGCATCGCAACTTGAGAAAGGGCATGGGGTTTCCTATTCACTCACGCCCAGACGTTCCGGGAACATCCCGATCCGGTATCGTTGGTTTGGAATGCCGCGAAGGGTCGACCTCAAGAAGCTCTGCGGGATGCGTCATCCACCCTCCCTGCTTTCCTCCAATCTGAACGTGTGAAAGAATGAAACTATGACAAAGGTAATCAACATCAACGAACGCGGGACGCTCACCTTGCCCAAGGAGTTTCGGCAGCGCTGCGGTATCAAAGCGGGAGGGCAGGTGGTTGCGGAGGAGACCGCAGCCGGCACCTTATTGCGCGCCGATGTCACCCTCCCGGTCGAGATCTACTCCGCCAGCCGACTCGCTGAATTCGGCCGAAACAACGAAGAGGCACTCGCTGGATTTAACCTTAAGAAATGAAGGTCTTTCTCGACGCGAACCTCCCTTGCTCAGGCGCGCAGCCGCATTCCCGAATGCGCGTCTTTTTGTGGGTTCTTTTTCGTCACGCCGACCGTCTCACCAATGCCTAAGCGGAGGAAGAAACGCGTAGGAACCTGGAACTGACGTTCCCGGCAGCCCTGCCGGGCCTTGCGGAACTGCTCCAACAGTGCGCACTCGTGCCTGCGGTCGCCGTAGATTTGAAAATTGATCTCGAAGAAAAAGATCAACCCATCCTGGGTGGTGCCATTGCCGGTGGGGCGACTCATCTGCTGACCGGTGACCAGCGCGACTTCGGACCGTTGTTTGGTAAGACCATTCAAGGAGTCAAAGTGGTTTCACCTGCAATGCTTGCGGATGAACTCGTGCGCCTTGGATTACTGTAGATCGTTTCACCCGCCCGTATAGAGCCCAAGGCTTCAACCCTGTTGACCCAGAGGGGCCTTCATGACAGAGCGTTGATCCCCTCCCGGCGCAATTCCTCCTCCACGACCTGGGGCGAGGTGGTCGGTGGCACCCATGGTGTGGTCGGCGTTGCACGCACCACTTGCGAACCAGACGGTCATGGTGTTGGGATTGTGGTTGCGGCCGTAGGCGGTGCGGTCATGCCTTCATTTCGGTGATTTGTTTGGTCGCGATGCCGATCGGGCGATCCAGCGGGACGCCGGCGCAGGACAACAGCGTGGTGAGCAGGTCGCCCTGGTTGCCTTGGACGTCGGACAGGAATTGGCCGGTCTTGATGGAGCCGCCGCCTTTTCCGGCAATGACGAACGGGAGGTTGTCGCGCTTGTGTTTGTCCCCGTCCTCCAGGCCCGAGCCCCACAGCATGATGCTGTGATCGAGCAGGGTGCCGTCGCCTTCCTTGAGGGCGTGCATCTTCTTCACCATGTAGGCGAATTGATCCACGTTCAGTTTGTTGATGGCTGCCACCTTGCGGATCATTTCCTGATCGCCACCGTAATGCGTCTGCGAATGGTGCTGGTCGGAGAATCCAAGCTCGGGATAGGAAGCACCGTTGGGCCGGGAACTGATGTAGGTGCTGACCCGCGTGGTGTCGGTCTGAAGGGCGAGGACGGTCAGGTCGCACATGACCTGCATGTATTCACTGCGCTTGTCACCCTCCGGTATCTTGACCTCAATGGGCGCCGAATCGGTGGCGTGGCGTTTGGAGGGAGCAACACCGTTCTTCTCCAGAGCGGCCTGTTGTTGGCGGGTTTCGATGGCGGCGATGCGGCGTTCCACCGAGCGCACACTGTCGAGGTATTCGTCGAGCTTTTGTTGATCTCCCTTGCCCAACGTGCGGCGCAGGTCACGTGCACCGCCGAGCACCAGGTCGAGCATCTGGCGGTCTAGCGGGTTGGACTTGGTGACCTTGCCTTCCTTGCCACGTTTGCCAAACAGCCGGTTCAACACATTGCGGGGATCAGTCTCGGCCGGCACGGGTTGCGTAGGCGATCGGTAACTGCAGTGATTGTAATATCCCTCATGCAGGCCTTCCTGATTCTCTTTCCAAGTCTGGGGCATGGTGGCCAGCTCAAGCGACGGCAGCAGCGTCTGGGCGCCCACATAGTTGGCCATGATCTGGTCGGCGGAAATGGAGATGTTGATGCGGTCGCGCGAATCGGCGTCGGGCAGCCGCGCGGTGAGCCAGGTGGACAGCTCCAGCGCATGCGGGGCACCGCCGAAAGGTGCAGTCGGCACGCCCGAGATGCCCTTCATCATAAGGCATTGGTCCATGATCGGTTGCAGCGACTGGATGATGGGTGGCGCCGCGCTGAGGAACTCCTCCTGACTCTTGGGCCAGAACTGGTTCATGATCACCCCGTGCGGCATATACATGAACGCCAGGCGCACGGGCGGCTTGGTGGAAGACATTCCAGCCGCCCAGCCGAGGGAGTCGAGGAACGGCAACGCGAGGGTAACCCCCACCCCTTTCAGGAAGGTGCGGCGATCCACAAGAGACGAGTGATTCATGGTGTTCATAGTTGTGCTCTGCTGGTTGTGAAGGTTTTTCACTCCTCGACTTTGCGATGGGTAAACAGATAACTGGTGACGACTTCGGTGATGATCGTTCTCACCCGGTATTGGTCTCGGGCAATCCGGGCCATCAATTGGTCGATGACGACTTCATCGTAGCCTTCCAGCTGTCGTCCGAGCGCGTGAGCCATGAGCCGTTCGGTCAGATTCCGGGCTAGGTCGGACTCCCGGTAGGCCAGGAGGCGCTTCAATTCCGCCGGGTTCGAGAAAGCTGTTCCAGTGGGCATTTTTCCTGCCGAATCGATCGCGACCCCGGCTTCATTCTTGTCACGCCAGCGACCGATGGCGTCGAAGTTCTCCAGACCGAAACCGATCGGATCGAGAACCCGGTGGCAGTTGGCGCAAACGGGATCCTTCGTGTGTCGCTCGGTCCGTTGCCGCAGGGTCAAGCCCTTCACGCTTTTCGGTTCCTGCGCGTCGAGTTCGGGAACGTTGGGCGGAGGCGGAGGCACACGTTCACCCAGGACCTGCTCAAGCACCCACACGCCTCGACGAACAGGGCTGGTCCGGGTGGGGAACGAGGTCGCGGCCAGCGTGGCCGGCATGCCGAGGATGCCGCCCCGACTGGGGTCCTTCAGCTTAACCCGGCGCATGCGGGAACCTTCAATGGATGACCCGAGGCCATATAACTCGGCGAGCGGCCCATTCAGGAAGGTATAATCGCTGTCCACAAACCGGATGGCAGGTTGGTTCCCGCGCACGATGCTTTCGAAGAACAAGCGAGCCTCATTCACCATTGCCTCCCGCAGCTCCGGCCTCATCTCCGGAAACAGGGCGGGATCAAAAACCTGGCGCTCCAGGTCGTGCACCCGTAGCCACTGGGCACCGAATCCGTCGAACAGTGCCCGCGCGCGAGGGTCGAGCAAGAGCCGCTTCACCTGCGCCCGCAGGGTCTTGGGCGGGTGCAACTCGCCCTTGTCAGCCAAGGAGGACAACTCGGCGTCGGGCGGCGCTGACCACAACAGATAGGACAGTCGCGCCGCCAGATGGTGATCGTCCAACCGGACAATCTGTTTGTCGGGTTGGACCGCTGCGGTGGGCGCGATGAAGAGAAACTGCGGCGAGACCAGGACCGCTTTGAGCATCAAGCCCAGCGACGCCGTGTAATCCAACTCCTTGCCACGAGCAAGGTCGAAGACGTCCATGAGGACGTCGAGTTCCGCCTCGGTCGGCGGTCGGCGGTAGGCTTCGCGGGCCAGGGAGCGCGCAACTTGGCGCGCGGCCTTGCGGAGATCGGCACCTGCGGGTGGCTTCCTGCCAAAGAGCCTCCTCAGAGCTTTAGTCGGCGCCTTGCCTTCCGGCGCGACGACCAGCCCGACCACATCGTTGGCGATCTCGAGGAACAGTTCCGATTGCAGCGGAGAGATCGAGTTGAGGTAGCCCTCTCCGACGACCTCCTCCGGAAGGCTGTCGGCGATGGCCGTGTCCACCCCGTAGAGATCATGCAGCGTGTTGGCGTATTCGACCTTGGACAGCCGACGCATGACGAACGGGCCGGGACTCTTTGGGCTCAGGTATTTGAGATGACCGATCCACTCAATGAACTGGAGGCGTTCCGCGTCGGTGGGTTGCTTGGCGTCTTCCGGCGGCATGTCGTGCACCTTAACGTTCGCGACGGCTTTCTTCCAATGCAGGAACGCGATGCCGCGGCCTGGATCCTTCAGGTCCACCTCGAGGTTGACGTTCGCCTTGGCGCGGCCGCCACCGTGGCACCTTGTGCAATAGGACTTTACGAAGGGGGCCACATTCTCCTTGAAGACCTTCCTTGCTTCGGCCCGGGGCGCCGCTTCATCCGCGCTCTCCCCGACGGTCTCCGCCAGGGACGGAGCGACCAGCGACAAGACCAGCGCACAGCTCAAGGCCACGGTCTTCGCGGGAAGTCTCAGGACTGTTCGTGGTGGCTGCATGCTTGTTAGTTTGTCACTGAAAATGCCCTCACGCCAGCACGCGCTTCACCACCTGAGCGTGCTCGACCCCGGTCAAGCGGAAGTCGAAGCCGCCGTAGCGGTGGGTGAGCGCAGATGATGAAGCCTCAACAGGTGCAGAATGTCCCATACGAAGGGACGGGGCTCGCCGGGGCCGAGAACTCGGCATCGCCGTGCCCGTCAACAGAACCTTACATGCACTCGTGAAGCTCGCGGAGGCCCGGAACCGCTAGAACACGTTGTCCACTGCCCTATCACGTGTCTGCCCTTGTCACTCCACAGAGATCAGGGCTTGGAGTGCACCAAAGGATTCCCAGCGGGATCAATAATCGTGGCCGTGACGAATACCAAGAGGGTTTTGCGAATATTCTGCTTTCCTTCGCGTCGGAAGAGTCGTCCAAGCAAAGGGATGTCGCCGAGCACCGGAACCTTGTCTTTGGTGAAGATGGTGTCTTCGACAGGAATCCCTCCCAGAACGAGGGTCTGCCCCGTTGTCACCACAGCTTCTGTTGTCATTTGGCGGACGCGCATGCGGGGCAGCGGGACATCGACTATGCGCGATACTCCGTTCTCCCAAACGCGTTGTCGCGCATCTTTAGGTGGTTTGTCGTAACCCAGAAACTCTGTGACAGTCGGGGAAACCGTCAGTCTTACCGTGGTTGCATCGGTCAAGACCACGGGGAGCACATCCAGCACGGGTCCAACGGGGATCTGGGCGACTGTGAATGTGGGAGGGTTGGTTGCCGAGGCTTGGGCCTTCAACAATGCACCGGAGTTTAAGCCAGTGATCACACTTTTGACGTCACTGACTTGAATCTGAGCGCGACGCTGACTGAGCGTTGTTACCTTAGGAGCTGAGAGAACGTCGACTCCTGGCAGGTCTTGCAAGCGCAGGAGCACAGCCCGGAACTGTGGATCGGTAAGCACGCCGGAGGTGGTCTCACCCACAGTCTGGTCAACGACGATTCGTGAGGCGTTCGTCGCGGTTCTTCCGGACCATTCCAACTGATCTCCTCTTACTTTGTTCGGGGCTGGGGTTTGTTTACCGGAATGCTCCAGGGCGTTCACGACCTCGCGAAAGCGCGGATCCGAAAGTAACTCCTCGACCGTGTTGAGGCTATTAGTGTTACGTGCCCGTTCTGATGGAGGTTGTGCTGCAGCATCTCCACGGCCAGAAACGATCCTGAGGGGTTGGTCGTCCGTGCGACTGATCTCCACAAATTTGGCTTCGATCAGGACTTGTGGGGGGACGGCATTGAGCACCTGGAGCACTTGCTCGATAGTGTCGAGTTCGGCGAGCGGAGCTCTCACCAAAACGATTCCATTTCGGGCATTATAAAAGAGGGATCGGCCGTTCGCGGGCGTGACCACATCAATACCCGCCGCCGACACGATTCGACGCAGTGCCTCTAGGGGCGAAGTCTCCGCGTCGGCAGTTTGGCCTGTCATGGCAACAACCGCACTGAGCACGTTGTCGGGGTTGACGTGATAAGAGCGAGTGCGCAGATCCGGGTTTGCGCTTTCGGTTTTGCCCCCACTGGAGATGCTCTGATCCTTGTCGATCATGTCGAGAATAGCAGCGGGATCCAGGGCCTTCGAGTCGGGCTTTCTCTGCGCAATAAGAGCGTTAGCCCGGAGGAGTAGGGTCTGGATCTGATCGTGGGACTTCCCTTTCGACTTGAGATACGCTTCAAAGCTTTGATCGAACACCACGTGCGGGGTCGAAGCAGGCTCGAAGGCAGGGGCAGGGCTCGGCTGTTCTAGTCGCATATCCGGAGCGGATTGAGCGAAATCCTTCGACCGAGGAACACTGCTGGCCAAATCAAAAGCGGCGTTGGTTGTCGTACGATCCGTGCCAGGAAGTGTGGATCTCGGCTGAGCGAGGGCGGTGCGCGGGTAATCCTGGACCCGAACTTGCTGTTTCAGCTCGCTCTCAGCCGAGTTCGAGGAAGCAGCGGAGGTGTGTGCGGGGGCAACCGCCAGATCCGATACGCGAGGTGACTCCTCCGAGGGTTTCAAGCTGTTGAACACCACGACCAAAAGAGGAGCCTCTGCTCGTCCGGGGATACAAGTGATGGCACCGCAAGCGGCCACGCTCGCGAGTAGACCGCCGAAAAGCGTCATCAACCACATCGCTGGTCGTTTCGATATGGCCGGTGTGGCGGTTGGGCAAAACTCAAGCAAACGTTGCACCCGTTTTCCCAAACCCGAACGGAACCCGGCAACGCCCACCAGCCCTAGCAGTCCACGTTGCTGCCAACGGGATGCCATACGGATCAAACACCCGGCGAGCACCGCAGGTCCGTTGTTGATGAGCAGGCTGGCTTCGTCCGCAGCCGCCTCCGAAGCGGCCCGGAACTGTCGACGCCCCCACCACACGATGGGATGCCACCAAAGCAAGGCCGTAACGAGGTCGACAAAGCCGAGGCCTGCGGGATCGTGGGCCGCCAGATGAGCCAACTCATGAGCCAACATGGCATCCTGTTCTTCGGCCGAGTAGGCATCCCAGAAGTCCGCAGGCAGACCAATCGTGGGTCGTATCACGCCAAACGCGATCGGGCTCGAAAGCCGTGACCACATGATCAACCGAACGGGCCGAGCGAGCAGCAGACACCTCTCGAGTTCCCTTAGACGGGTTTGAACCTGAGGGGGGAGCTCGCACCTGTTTCGCTGGCTGACAAAGGCAAGTCCCACTCGAGGAAGGATAGACCCCAGCAAGATGGCGAGCGTCCCTGCAATCCAGCAGCGCGCAACCCATGTCACAACCGCGCCCGATTCAACACTCGGGTTTGTGTTCGTCGGCTCCGATCCAAAAGGAGCCGTGGGGTCGTCGCGGAGCACCGGGATGCTCGCACCGATGCGTTCCTGCGGCAGATTCCCACGAACAATGAAGGCAGATTGAGTGGATTCGGGTTTGGAGCGTCGATCGAGCAACCGGCCTTCGATCCCCAATGCCGCGTTGAAAATAAGTAAGGCCAAGCCAACGAATGACACGTACCACACAGCCCGTCGGCGATGTGGCGATTGAGTGACGACCTGCGAAATCCCTGCCAAGACGAGAATCAAACAAATCTGAAGGGCGAAAACACCGAATACGTCGAACCCATGCCACGGTGGTCTCAGTGCGTTCATGGTTGCTTCTTCCTTTGAGCGATGAGTTTTTCGAGTTGCGCCAACTCATCACGGCTGACCTCCCGAGTTGTCAAAAGGTTATTCAGCAGGGCGGCGACACTACCGCCGAAGAGCCGATCCAGCACATGATCCGTCATGCCTTGACTGACCTTGTCTTCAGGGACACAGGCGCGGTAGACAAACGAACGACCATCGGTGCGGTGATCAACTAAACCACGCGCCTCCATTTTTCTAAGCATGGTCGCGACTGTGGTATAAGCGAGCTGGTCCCCATTCGGAACAGAGCTCTGAATATCGGCGACAGCCGCCTCGCCGCGTGCCCAAAGAACCTTCATGATTTGAAGTTGAAGATCACCGAGTCGATGCAATTTAGGGGGAGCCATAGACGGAATGAATGATTAACTACCCAAGTAGTGCTACCATGGTAGTAGTAAGTCAAGTTTGATTTTCGACGCGATTGGTGTGGGGTTTGACAACGCTTGGGTAGCCAGCAAGCGGTAATAGAGGTAACCAGATATTAGTCGGTAGAAATGGGATCACGAAAGAGGGCGCAATGCATACGATTTCACATGATCCGGTTCGGTCGGCCGCGGCCCACTCGTTTTGGGAGGGGTTTTGGCGGTTGGCTGATCCCAAGATTTCACTCGCATCCATCGCATCCATGTTTTTAGGCACGTGCGCGGCCGCGGCAGCCGGACCACTTCATTTCGGTTGGCTGGCATGTACTGTTATTGGAATCCTTGCGATTGAGATCGCGAAGAACGCCTCAGGCGAGCTTTTCGATTATGATTCGGGCACGGATCTGGCCGTTGGACCTGTCGACCGCAGTCCATTCTCCGGTGGTAAGCGGGTATTGGTCGATGGACTCCTGACGCGGGAAGAGACTCGACACATCGCTGTGGTGGGGTATGCGGTCGGCATTGGGACCGGGCTGATGATTGTCTCTGTGCACGGCTGGGTGATCTTTTGGCTTGGTCTGGTGGGCGTCGCATGCGCCCTCTTCTACCATGCGCCACCGGTGCAGCTCGCTTACCGGGGGTTAGGGGAAATCGCAGTGGCGCTGTGTTATGGGCCGCTGATCGCGATAGGCACATTCTATGTCCAACGAGGCACTATGAGTCCAGCGCTACTCTGGACTTCCGTGCCGCTGGGCCTTTTGATCGGCGCGTTCCTCTTGATCAACGAATTTCCAGATGCTGCCGCAGATCAAGGCGCGGGTAAGCGCACCCTCGTTGTCCGTTATGGACGTCGGAGGGCGAGCATTGGATTTGGACTGTTGATGCTGGGGGCATTCCTAACCGCTGGACTCCTTCCGTTGGCAGGGGTTCCGATCGGAGTGCTCATGGGGTGTGTGGCTGCGATTCCAGGATTTCGGGCCAGTCAAATCCTCCGTCGTCATCATGAGGTCACACGCATGATGATCCCGGCCCAAACGCAAACGTTGCTGACCTTCGTTCTATACGCCTTGAGTGCGGGCATTGGTTGGCTAGTACTTCGTTGATCGCGTAGATGGTTTTGAGACGTAGTTGTCTGTCCCTCGCAGCTCTCTGCTTCCCACTTACCAAACCCACCTCTCATCACCAAATCCTAGAAGGCAACCAAAACGATGTGTAGGGACGAGACTCCGAGAGTCGTCGTAGCGACCGGGTGAGTGTGGCACGGAGGTTTCAAATCGATCATGCGTTGCCGCCGAGGGCTCGAACGGTTACAACCCAGGACTCATGAACACCGATCCCAAGACACCTGAAACCCAAAAGGTTCTCGACGCCACCCGGATCTGGCTCGAGCGGGCGGTGATTGGTCTCAATCTATGTCCGTTCGCCAAGCCCGTGCATCTCGCGAATCGCATTCGGTTTGTTGTGAGCGAAGCACGGACTCCTGAAGCCTTACTTGCCGACCTCGCTTCGGAACTCCAATTCCTAAACGACATAGCCCCCGAGACCTGCGAGACTACGCTCCTGATCCACCCGCACGTCCTGGACGATTTTCTGGAGTTCAATTCGTTTCTGGACGATGCCGAAGCCGTAGTCGAAACCTTGGGTTTGGTTGGAGAACTCCAAGTCGCAAGCTTTCATCCCCGATACCAATTCGCGGGCACCGAGCCAGACGAAATCGAGAACCATACGAATCGTTCCCCCTATCCCACGCTCCACCTGCTCCGTGAGTCGAGTATCGAACGTGCTGTGGCAGCGTGTCCTGATCCCGCAGAGATCTACGAAGAGAACATACGCACTCTGCGACGCTTAGGCCCAGATGGATGGCGTCGACTGTGGCTGGACGAACCATCGAGATAGAACACGAACCCGCACTTCAAGGAGCGGACTTCGATTTGGCCCCTTCCCATGGAGGAATAACCCCGGGGCGTAGCGGCGCCAGCACAACCCGAAACCCGAGAGAATCGGCCTTGCTGCCCGGAAAATCGTGCATTCGATCCGCCGCACGACAGTAACGGCCCATCAGAAACCAGTTTCCACCTCGGATCACCCGCTTACTGCCTGTCGCCGGTCCGGTGGGATCCACAACCTCCCCGCCCGGGTAATTTCCATACCAATCCTCACACCACTCCCAAACGTTGCCATGCATATCGTAGAGCCCCCAAGCGTTGGGAGGATAGGAACCCACGGGCGCGGTCTGATCCAGAAAAGGGCCTTTAAGACCGCCGCCATAAGGGTGGTTCCCATTAAAGTTTGCCTTCGTGGAACTCAGGGCACTGCCGAAAGCAAACGCAGTAATCTTGCCCGATCGACAGGCATATTCCCATTCCGCCTCGGTCGGCAATCGATACAGGTAACCCTCCGGCAGATGCCCGGCGTTGTGTTCGCGAATTGAAAGTTTCCGGCAGTAGTTGGTTGCATTGAACCAGCTCACCATCTCCATCGGCAGGTTCTCGCCTTTGAACTGGCTACGGTCACCTCCCATGAGCGCTTGGAACTCCGCTTGCGTCACCTCATGCCGCCCCATCCAAAACCCTCGCGTGATTGTTACTTTTGTTTGAGGCCCCTCATTGCGAGCACGCTCCAGTTCATTGGTGGGACTTCCCATGGAGAAGGACCCCGGCTTGATCCACACGAATCCAGGGGGTCGGCCCACAGGCTCGGCCGAGGCCACAACGCTACTTGAACCAGATGCCCCCGGCGCATCAGCCGCCCGCGCCTCAGGAGGAGTCGACCCAAGAGGCTTGGGAGCCTCTCCAGCCCGAACGACGAGAGCAGCTTGAAACAGCAAGAGGACAAACCACAGCACACGCATGCTCAGCACGTTTACAGCTCGACCGTATGAAGGCAACGGTGAACCTGAGCAGGTTGCCAGCAATCTCGCAAAGTCACCCCTTTCAAGGTCGCGCGGTGAGAACCCCCGAGGGTTAAGCCGTAACTATGCGGTAGGAATTCAACGCGGAGACGGCGAGGAGCAAAGACTCAAGGCGGGGAAAGGGAATCTCCAACCGTTGTAGGATGACTCCGCACACCAACTAGTGAGGCGTACACTTCATGGAAATAGAATCAATTCGTCTGCGCCTCAGGCCCTTTGCGCCTTCGCGTTAAAACTCTTTTGAATTGTTACGGCTAAGGACCAAACGGCCGCTCATCCACCCACCGCCGAAGCTCATCCACCCCTTCCCCGGCGCTCGCTGGCAGCTGTTCGATCAACGACTTAATCTCAGCAAAGTCGCGAACTTTGCATGCCTGCTCCAGCCTCCCGCACTGGAGAGCCAGTCGATCCAACCCAACGCTCGGAGCGGTTCCTTTGATGGAATGCGCCATCGCCATGGCTTCCTCCAGCTTCCCCGATCCCGCTAGACCCACCAGCTGCGCAACGCGCCCCGGTAGTTCACGCACGCAGTCGTTGAGAATCAGGCGAACGGAATCCGTGTCCAACTCCTCTAACAGAGTCGATGGACAAGTCGGATTAAACACTCGGACTGACGACACGTCAGGCACCGAGGCGGCCGACGGATCCGTCATCTCCAATCGAGCCGTGGAATCACCTCGGGAGGCCCACGCCAGCTCGAGAGAATGCCTCAGCTGGTCCAGGGTAAAGGGTTTGCTGATGTATCCGTCCATGCCGACCGCCAAGCAGCGATCGCGGTCTCCCTTCAATGCGTTCGCTGTCAACGCCACAATCCGAGCGCGCCTCACGCCTTCGACACCTCGACGCAACTCGCCTTGGCGGATCTCCCGAGTGGCCTCGAATCCGTCCATCTCAGGCATCTGACAGTCCATGAAAATGACGTCATAATCCCCGCGCAAGCAGGCCTCAATTGCTTCCAACCCGTTGCCCGCGAAGTCCGCAGCATAGCCCAAAGTCTCCAACATGAACATGGCCAGACGACGGTTCACATCATTATCCTCGACCACGAGAATTCGAAGGGGGCACGAGTTCGCCATCACGCCGTCGGTCGTTACCGAAGTGGTGGGCGTGCCGCGCGCAAACTCCTCCTCCTGCGCCTGCACCGCCTCAAGCTGTACCTCAAACCAGAAAAGGGAACCCGACCCTATCACACTTTCAACGCCGATGCCGCCCCCCATCAGCTCCACGATCCGCTTTGAAATTGGCAGCCCCAAACCCGTTCCACCCCGCCGACGTGCCATTCCGTGCTGCGCTTGAGTGAATGGAGCAAAGATGAGCGACAGGTCAGCGGCCGCGATCCCGATGCCCGTGTCACGAACCTCAAACCTCAATCGCGAACTGGCGCCCTGATTCAACGCCGTAACCCGCAGCGTCACGATGCCGACGTCGGTGAACTTGATCGCATTGCCCACCAAGTTGACCAACACCTGCCGAAGTCGTCCGTCATCCCCTCTCAAACACCTTGGCAAATCCGGTCCCAAGTGAGTTTCGAGCGCCACGCCTTTGACTTGAGCGCGCGGACTCAGGAGCTGCACGACCCCCTTGACCAATTCCAGCGGGCTAAACACGACTTCTTCCAACTGAAAATGCTCCCCCGCCTCGATTTTCGAGAAGTCGAGAATGTCATTGATGATCTCAATCAGTGCCTCACCGCTCTTCGCCACGGTCCGAACAAACTCCTCCTGCTGCGCATCCAACCGGGTTCTCAACAAGAGGTTGGTCATCCCAAGAACGCCGTTCATGGGCGTGCGGATCTCGTGGCTCATCATGGCCAGAAAATCACTCTTGGCACGGTTCGCCGATTCAGCAACTTCCTTCGCCTTCAGCAGCTCCGCCGTCACTCGCTTTCGTTCGGTAATATTCCGCTCGATCGCCATGAAGTTCGTCAACTTGCCCTCGTCGTCCTGGATCGGCTGCACCTCGATTGAAACCCAATACTTCCGGCCGTCTTTGCCATAGTTGACAATCTCCTCGCTGAAGCCTTGGCCCTCACGCAGCTTTTCCTGCATCCGCTGGATCACCCCCGGGTCGCTATCCGGCCCCTGCAGAACAGAGCCGGGCTTCTTTCCTAACACCTCCTGCACGGTATAACCTGTGAGGATCGTGAATCCCTCGTTGACCCAGAGGATCAATCCTCGAGCGTCGGTGAGAACCACGGCGTTATCCGTCCGGGCAGCAATCAACGCCAGTTTCTGATAGTCCGCAGCTTGGGATCGCAACCGTTCATTGATCACCCTCAGTTCAGCGCGCTGGGCTGTGAGCTTGGCCGATAACTTCTTCGCATCGGCGAGCGCCATCTTGCTCGCTTGAAACACCTGCAACATGTCCAACACCGGATCGTGTATCGCAAAGTCTTCGTAGCCCAAATCTAACAGCGCCACCTGCTCGGTGTCGGTAAACCAAGGCGAACCCAAGAATAGGAAGCGGTCGCCACCTTCAAGAATGACAAACTCTCCCCGAAGCTGAAAACCCTTGCTCACATGTTCCAACAAAAAGAACCGAGCGTGGTTTTCGGAAATCCACTCCGCAGAAATCTCCCCTTCTGGGCGCACCGACCTCAGCATCCGTCGCAGGTCCCCGCCCAACGGAACGTCTGAACATAACCGTGCTAGCGTCGATCCGATCTGGAGGATCCTCATCTCACGGTCCACCGCAACATGAAATGGGAACGACGCGGAAAACTGCTCCGGAGTCAGTCCGATCGATGCGGGTTGAAAACAGACGCTCACACTCAAGCGCTACGAGGCACCCAGCTCAGATGAAAAACATCGTGATCCGCCCCTTGGTCCTTCCGCTCCACCAACCGCACCGTCACAGGGGTTTCAAACATCTTTCCAAGCCCAGTCATCAGTCCCACAACAAACCGGGTCAGACCAGGCCGGTGCGTGTGGTAATGCAGGGTCATGCTGCCTTCGGTCACCTCCGTACACTGAAATCGCGGGGGCTGAAGCTTGGGGAAGATCATCGAAACCCTCGAATGAAAGTTCGGCAAATTGCGCATGAACTCAGGCAATGTCCGTCCCGCAGCGAACATCAATCCCCCGTAGCCCTGCCGGGCCGTATGCAACACCCAGTGTTCTCCAAAGGCTTCCAAGATTTGGTCCGCAGGCAACTTCAGAATCTCGCTCGCCGCCCCCACTAGGCTGTAAGTGATCTCATCGGGATAACCCTCGTTGCTCATGAAGACTTCCACATCCACCCCGGCCCGAGCCTTGATCTGCTCCCAGACGGCCTCGCCGTGATGCATGCACACCATATCCTCAATAGCCTTGTTCACCATCCCGTACATATGTGGTCCCTTTCGGTCTTCCTTTATGAACGACTCTGCGGTTCCGCACAATATTTCAGATGTTGAACCGATCCAAAATCATCGAACGTGTCACTTTTTGTCATGAGCGTAACAGAACCCCATCCCGGCATCATCCCCCACCCTTCTCCTCAAAGAGCCCCTTAACCCCGCGCCAGCACATCAACCAAGTAACGCAGTTCCGCATCCACATCGGCAAAATCCGGCACCGTTTGAGCCACTTCCCTTCGTACCGCCTCCCGGAATCGCTTCCGAAGCCGGTGAATCGCCACCTTCAAGGCTCCCTCGCTGATCCCCAGTGCCGTCGCCACCGCCTCCTGCGGCGGTGCCGCCGCCGAACCCACCAGCCAAGGTTTCAACTCTTGGAACAGTTTCCCTCTCCCCTCGCCCTCAAATTCCCCGGCTACCACCTGCAACGCTCGAGCCGTCACCGCTAATGCCCACTCTCGGTCGAATTGTTCCTCAGGTCGAGCTTCGTTCCTATCTGCAACGTCCGCGCCCGATGAAGTATCGGTATCCACCCCAAGAGGCTCGTGCTCCATCCCCCAGCCGCGTTTCTCCGCTCGGTTGCGATCGCGAAGGTCGCTCAAAAAGTGTCGCAACCCACCCAACAGAAACGAACGAAACCGCCCCTTCTCGGGATCCACATGTGCAAAAGAGTTCCCGGCCAACACCCGAGCAAAAAATTCTTGCGCCGGCACACGCGCATAGAGAAACACGGATGGCTTCGCGCCTTCAGGACTTACGCGTGACGATGCGGTCGAGTTCTCAACCAGGGCCTCGCCGAGTCGACTCAAGAGAATCGCTCCCAGCGTGACACACAACATGACCCATGCCTGCCTCCCGTCCCACGTCCCTCCCGGGTTCGTCACCAATCTCCAACCGATATTGAGTCCGGTGAACAGCATCAACCCAAGCCCCACCCGCCCCAAAAGTATGAGGACCCGCCCGAGACGTTTCCCGGCCGGGTTCTCCTCGCTCCCCCCCATCCCACGGCCTGCCGAGGCCTCAGCTCCAGCGGACGACTCAGGCTTGGGTATGGATGCCGAGGGATTCGATCGGCCCGATGACGGCGATGCCGACACCGTTTCCACCTGGGTTTTCACCTCTCCCGCCGACTGCTGCCTGAGCTCTCGTTCCTCTGAGGGAATCAAGCTCCCGCATTGCGGGCATCGGGGTATGGCTTTTTCGGTGTTCATACACCCTCTTCCTGAGGAAATCCGGAGGTGAGGTTACACAGAATTGTGCGCTCGCTCGCGAACCATCACTCCGAGCACGAGCGCTGTGATCGCAGCGTTGACCAGCAGAAGTTCAAATCCGAACTGATAACCCCAAAACCAACGTGGCGCATTGCGCTCCAGAATCACACAAAGCAGAGGTGAGGCGCAGCACACCCACGGCACCCACCGGTCCTGAATCACTCGTTTCGACATCAACCCCAATGCGAACAACCCCAACAACGGTCCGTAGGTATACCCCGCCAGCTTCAAGATTGCCGTGATCACCGCGCTGCTGTTCAGCGCGCGAAAGGCCAAGATCACCAGCAAAAGCACCACGGCAAAGCCTCCATGGACCCAATGCCGAAGCCGCGTCTTAGACGCATCGCTGGCAGTCGAGGTGCCCACATTCAAAAAATCATAGCAAAACGAGGTGGTCAGCGCCGTTAACACCGAATCCGCACTCGAAAACGTCGCCGCCGTCAATCCCACGATGAAGACCATCGACGCAAACAAACCCATGTGCTGCATCGCCAAGGTCGGGAACAAGGCGTCGGTACGCGCCGGGATCTCGATGCCCTTGGCCCGCGCAAACTGATACAGCAAAACCCCCAACGACAAGAACATCACGTTCACGAGCGCCATCACAACCGAAAACGCATAGAGATTGGTTTGAGCCTCGCGCAGCGATCGGCAGCTCAGGTTCTTCTGCATCATGTTCTGATCTAAACCGTTCATCACGATCGCCAGACACACGCCGCTCAAAAACTGCTTCCAGAAATAGGTCTTCTCCCGCCAGTCCCACACGAACACTCGACTCATCTCACTGTTCTGAACCGACCGCACCAAGCCCGTCAAATCCAAGTCCATCTGGCGCATGATCGACAGGATCGATAGCCCAACCCCCAGCAGCAAGAAGGTCGACTGAAACGTATCCGTCCAAACCAAGGTCTTGATCCCCCCCCGGACTGTGTAAGCTAGGATGAGCAAAATCGATCCCGCGACCGTCACCGCGAAGGGGATTCTCCAATGATCAAATACGAAGGTCTGAAGCACTCCCGCCGCCAGATAGAGCCGAGCGGCCGCGCCGGTAGTTCGCGAGAGTAAAAAGAAGAAAGATCCGGTCCGCTGTGCCCGAGGTCCAATCCGGGTACCCAGGTAGCTGTAAATGGAGGTGAGGTTCAGTTTATAATACAAGGGCAACAGCACCGCCGCGATGACGAAATAACCCAGCACGTTGCCTATGACCACCTGCAAGTACGAGAATTGGGAACTCGCAACTTGACCCGGAACGGAGATGAATGTGACCCCGGAGAGGCTGTCCCCGATGAATCCGAACGCCACCGCATACCACGGGGAGGATTTGTTTCCCAGGTAGTAGCTTGCGCTGGTCGCCCCTCGAGAAGTGCGCCAAGCGATGGCGAGGAGAAAGCCAAAATAGGCTGCAATGCAGATCAGAATCCAGAAGGGCGTCACACGATGAGAAATGGAGTTTGCCCCAATAACTCGCCCACCGCCGCCCCAAGTCGCTCCATCGAGTCCGCGAGCATCACTGCACTCTGCTCCTCCGGCATGATGATCCGCGAGGACGCCGCCGCGAAAAACCCACGTGTCGTGCTCTCGCCGTAATGCATGAGTCCCTGCCGTAACGGAATTGAAAAGCTCGCCAACATCAAGCCATAGGCCACCGTATGCCACCCCTTGGCTTGGCCCCGTGCCACCGCCTCCAAATACCGAGCTAGCACCCGGTTTCCACGCATCGGCCGCAACCGACGAAGCTGGGTCCGCCCTACCAACGCACTCACCTCCGCGAAAGGCATCTCGCCCATCCGCATCGAAAGGCTTCGATCCAGCGCGATCAACTCTCTCGACTCCCCCCGCTCAGCATGCCCATACGCCTGCCTCACCACCGGTAGCTCCAGCGGTTCCATGACCCGACTTCGATAGACCGCGAGAAAGTTTCGCAGGTCCGAAACCGACGCCACAGGGCCGAGCTGTAACGATGCAGCCGCTCCCAACAAGGTCTCCAGACCCTCCGGAGATCCCAGACCCAATGCGAGCGGATGCGTCGCACCGAGAATCTCGGCAGCTTCGTCTCCAGCGTTCTCGAGGGGTTTGTTCATGTGCCTTTCATCCCGATCATTCGTCGCACGCTCGCACCGTACCGAGCCTGCGCTCAACTGCCAATCTCAAACCTCGAATTTCACGGGAACAACAAGAATCGCCCATCCGCAATCACCACTCCCGCCGCGCCAGCACCCACGCTCGGTTCCATGCCCGGCTGCCCCTCAGGCACACCCGCACCCCCATACAGCTGCCAACCGAGTTGCTCCTTGTTCTTCCACGCCACCAAGACCGAACCGTCGTCGGCGCCCAACGCTAACACTCCCGTGCGCATCCCGTTCAACCCCGGCGTCCGAATCTCACCCGGTGCCAACAGTTCCCCTTCTGCGTTCAGTCGAGCCATATAAATCCGCCCTTTCGTCGGCCACGCCGCCACGTAGCCTCGTGATGTCGCAGTCACCGAAAAATAGGTCATCGGACACGATGGAAAACTCCAGCCCTCCTCACTCACCCGTACCCGCGTCGGCTTGCGTCGCCCCGTCAAATCAACCAAACCTAAGTGCATGTCACGTCGGTTGTCGGTCTCCTCTCGATACAACACCGCCAGACGTCCATCAGGACCGAATGTCGCGCTCGTTGTGCAGCAATCGCAAGGGTTCCAGCTGGCATTCACCTCCTCATAGGCCCCAAACTCACGCCCGTTGTCGCGCGAGTTCATGGCGTATAATTTTCCGGACAAAAACGTAGCGGCTACCACACCTCCCGGCCCCGACGCCAATGCAAATCCTTCGCTCGGTTTGCGATTGATATTACGCACCGCTCCAAATCGCTCAGCACCGGGAGGTCGTGTCGCCAGATAAAATCCCCACTGCTCCTGCGGTAGCTTCAACTTCCAAGCGTTGTTGCCCATCGCCACATGGACCGCTCCATCGGTCGAAACCACCATGTCCCACGCATGATAGACCAACCCCGCCCGCTCCGGTTCCCCCGCCAACACTGGGATCGAACGCCCGAACGGCGCACCCGCACGCGTTGCCGTGGTGTAAAACGGGCCCTTCTCCGTGTCGTAAACCACATGCACCGCCCCCTTCGCATCCGTCGCCGCCTTAATGACATTGGTTACGCCAGGGATTCTCACCAGCGTCACACGTTCCACCGCATCCCCAAAAAACAGGCCCATCCAAAGGCCAATGCCGATCGCGATCGATAGGTTGCTTCTCATGGTTCCGTTGTAATCGCTGAAACGTCGGTTGAACATCGCGAAGATTCACCCTGGCCAAAGTCGGTTCCGAAGGTGTTACATCAATCCCACTCATGCTGGCTCAGACCAACACGCTCAAACCACCGATCGGGCTACGGCTACCTCTCTGGCAGCCCCCGCCCTACCCAGCACCCCGCACCCTCCAGGGACGCTATGTCCGCCTCGAACCGCTCGATGTCGACAAACACGCCCAGGGCCTCTTCGATGCGCTCACATCCGACGCCTCGGGTCTCGGATGGACCTATTTGCCCTATGGTCCATTTGAATCGTTTCCCGACTACCTCGACTGGTTGAGGTCCGTGGGCTCCAAACGAGATCCCCTCTTTTTCACGCTGTTCGCAAGCGGTTCGAACCAACCTTCCGGTGTGGCCAGTTACCTGCGAATCGATCCCGCCAATGGATCCATCGAAGTCGGCCACATTCATTACGGCCCTTCCCTACAACGATCCGTCGCCGCCACCGAGGCCATGGTTCTCATGATGCAACACGCGTTTCAGTTGGGCTACCGCCGCTATGAATGGAAATGTAACGCGCTCAACCATCCCTCGCGCACGGCCGCTCAACGACTCGGCTTTTCATTCGAGGGGCTCTTCCGTCAGGCCGCCGTGGTCAAAGGCCATAATCGCGACACAGCCTGGTTCAGTGTGATCGACTCCGACTGGCCTCATCTCGAAGAAATCTTCCAACGCTGGCTGGCACTCGATAACTTTGATGAAAATGGGCGTCAGAAAATGGCCCTATCAACCCTGACGCGCCCCGTCCTCCAAAACACCGTGACTGAACTTTTGTCGGCTTAATCTTGTTCCCTCCACCCACGCGTGGAAAATACTCCTCGTCAGACCATACTCGAACGTCACGCCACGAAACATGATGCGAGCCACCATGGCCAGTCTCCAACTCCCGCCTCCAACTCCCAGCTCATCGCTCTTCGCCAACGCAGTTCGCGGGATCACGCTCGCCGCCGCACTGAGCCTGCTCACCCCAAGCCAAGCCGCCACCTTGTCGCGCTCATCCTTGGGGTTACCCACCGATGATCTCTCCAAACGCTCCGCACGGGAGCTCGCCGCAATCTACTGCGGTGCCTGCCATCTCCAACCCGAACCTCATCTGCTCGATCGTAAAACCTGGGAACAGCAAACCCTGCCACGCATGCTCGCGCGCGTCGGCCTCGCTCCCGAGGTGGTCGAGAACAATCCCGAATCCGCCCTGCTCAAAGCCAGCGGCGCTTTTCCCGAATCCCCTCTGCTTCCCATGGAGTCCTGGAATCGCATCGTCGATTTCTATCTCTCCAACGCGCCCACCGAAGCCATCCCGCAAGATCCAAAACCGGAGATCCGCGTCGGGCTCAAATCCTTTCAGAAGCTACCCTCCAAGTTCCGCACTCCAACGCCTTCCACCAGCCTCGTCAAAATCCTACCCTCCCGACACGAAGTGCTGCTCGGCGATGATCTCTCCCAGTCCCTTTACCTGCTGAATGCACGCGGTGAATTACAAAAGACGCTGCCCATCACCAACAACGCCGTCGCCGCCGTCGAATCCCCCAAAGGTTATCTCATCGCCGCGATCGGCAACTTTCAGCCGGCCGAAACCCCGCGCGGCGAGGTTCTATTCCTAGGGCGTGAAAACGATCAGTGGTCGCCTAAGAAACGCATCCTCCACCCCCTCCCTCGCACCACCGATATCGCAACAGCCGACCTCAACCACGACGGCAAAGAGGATTTCGCATTGTGCCAGTATGGCAATGTCTCCGGGGCGTTTTCATGGTTCGAGAACCTGGGGAATGACCAATACCGCGAACAGGTTCTAATCCCCAAGTCCGGAGCCATCCGCGTCGTGGCTCACGACTTCAATAAGGATGGTTCGCCCGATCTCGCAGTGCTGATGGCGCAAGAAACCGAAGCCCTTTTCATCTTAATCAACGATCGAAAGGGGCATTTCACCCCACATCAGATCTTTCAGAAACATCCGCTCTTCGGGCACACTTATTTCGAGGTTGCCGACTTCAACAAAGACGGCCTGCCGGATCTCATCGTCACCAACGGCGACAATGGTGAATACACTTCGCCACTCAAGAAATATCACGGCGTCCGTATCTACCTCAACCGAGGTGGTCTCAAGTTCGAAGAAGCCTACTTCTACCCTTTAAACGGAGCATTCAAAGCCGTCGCACGCGATTTCGATGGCGATGGAGACCTCGATCTCGCGACCATCTCGTTCTTCCCCGATTACAACACCAACCCGCGTGAAAGCTTCGTCTTCCTCGAAAACCTCGGCGACTTCAAATTCGAAGCCTCCACCTTCCGTGAATGCATCGGCGGTCGCTGGCTCACACTCGACGCCGCCGATCTCGATGGGGACGGAGCCGACGACCTCGTGCTGGGTTCCTATATCAAAGGTCCAAGCCCTGTGCCTCGCTTCTTGATGGAGAACTGGCAAAATAGCGGGCCCTCAGCTGTCATCCTCATGAATACCAGCAAGAAGGCGAAATGAAGCCGCCCTGCAAAGCCCGTGTGCTCCGTCTCGTTGCCCACACACTGGCGCTCGGATACGTCACCTCGAGCGCACTGAACACCGCCGCTGCCACACCCTCTTGGACTCAGCTTCCCGGTGCCCGCTACCAGTCGCTCACACTCTCATCTTCGAACCACATCGGCTTCACCCGCCTGAGTTCCACGTCGACCGGCCTCTCCTTTTCCAACACCCTCCACACCGCACGCGCCGCCAATAATCGCATCCTCGAAAACGGCTCCGGTGTCGCCATCGGCGATGTCGATGGCGACGGACTGCCCGATATCTTCCTCGCCTCCATCGAAGGTGCCAGTCGACTCTACCGTAATCTCGGCCACCTCCGCTTTGTCGACATCACCCCCACAGCAGGCGTGGCCTGCGAAGGTCAGGCATCGACTGGGGTCTCGTTCGCCGATATCGACGGCGACCGCGATCTCGATCTGCTGGTGAACGCCATCGGGGGCGGCACCCGCGCCTTCCTCAATGACGGAAACGGCCGATTCTCCGAGGTGCTGGGCTCGCGGTTGGTCCGCCGCTTCGGAAGCACCTCCATGGCTCTCGCCGATTTCGACGGCGATGGTGATCTCGATCTCTACGTCACCAACTACCGCACCGACACCTACAAAGACAACGCCCCCGGCTCTAAACCGGTGGCTCAAATGGTGGATGGCAAAGTCGTCGTCACTCCTCCCGACCGGTTCATCCCCGTGCTCGCAAAAGCCGGTGGTGTCGAAGTGATCGAACAGGGCGAACGCGATTTTCTCTACCTCAATGACGGCAAAGGTAACTTCCTTCCTGTGTCCTGGACCTCCGGTGCGTTCCTCGACGAAGACGGCAAGGCCCTCACCAAACCACCGCTGGAATGGGGTCTCTCCGTGATGTTCCGCGACCTAAACCAAGACGGGTTCCCCGATATCTTCGTTTGTAATGACTTTTTCCACTTCCCCGACCGCATCTGGCTCAGCGAGATGGGACGACGCTTCCGCGCGGCTCCGCGCGAGGCTTTTCGCGAGTTGAGTATGTCCTCCATGGCCGTGGACGTCGCCGACATCAACCGCGATGGTTTCGATGACCTACTTGTGGTGGATATGTTGAGCCGCGAACACGGGAGTCGGCATCGTCAAAAGGCTAACATGATGGGCGGGGAGCTCAACCTCCCCACCCACGACCCTCGGTTCCGACCGGAGGTGCCGCGCAACACCCTTTTTCTCAACCGAGGCGACGGGACCTATGCCGAAATCGCGCAACTCAGCGGCCTGGAAGCCACCGAATGGTCCTGGGGCGTCCTGTTCCTGGATGTGGATCTCGACGGCTTCGAGGATGTGCTCGTAGCCACAGGCAACGATCACGACGTGCTCGACGCCGACACGTTGAAAGAATTATCGACACTCCGCGAGGCTCCATCCGCCGAGAACCGACTCAAGAACCTCCGTAAGTTCCCGAGTCTACCCCGACATAAACTCGCGTTCCGCAACAACCGCGACCTCACCTTCTCCGACACAAGCAACCCGTGGGGGTTCGCGGACCTCGGCGTAACGACGGGGATGGCGTGTGGCGACCTCGACAATGACGGCGATCTGGATGTTGTGGTGAACCAACTCAACGGCGAGGCCGGTATTTATCGAAACGATGCCACGGTCCCTCGCATCGCCGTTTCGCTGCAAGGACTCCCCCCCAACACAGCCGGCATCGGCTCACGGATTGTCCTCCACAACGCCCAGCTCACCCAAGCCCAGGAGATCATTGCAGGCGGACGTTACCTATCCTCCGATCAAGCCTTGCGCGTGTTCGCCGCGCCCACGAACTCCAGCCCAATGACACTCGAAGTGCGCTGGCGCTCGGGGCGAATCAGCCGACTCGAAGCCGTTCAACCCGGACGCCGCTATGAGGTGATCGAAGCCGAGGCCGCTACAACCTTACCAACCTCCACCACCGCTACTGTCGCCCCACCCCAAACTCCGACACCCTCGGCTCCTCTGTGGTTCACCGATGTCAGCGCACGCCTGTCGCATGTGCACACTGAAAAACCGTTCCAAGACTTCGACCGACAAGCCCTCATGAGCCGACGCCTTAGCAAGCTCGGCCCTGGTGTGGCCTGGGTGGACCTAGACGGGGATGGAATTGAGGATCTCGTGGTTGGAACCGGAAACGGTGGCCGCCTCGCCGCTTGGAGAAATGATGGGAACGGTCAGTTCAGCTCCTTTCCTTGGACGGGTCGTTTGGACGGGTTTCGCGATGACACCGCAGGACTCGCGGGCATCGGCCTCACCGGGAAAGCTCAACTTGTCATCGGCCTCGCTTCCTATGAGTCCGACCCCGGCGCTCCCAACAGTTTTCTCTCGCTGGATACGCCATCCCTAACGTCTCAAGCCCTCCCAGCCATTCCTGGAGCCAGCACCGGCCCGATCGCGCTAGCGGATATCGATGGCGACGGCGACCTCGACCTGTTCGTCGGTGAACGTGTAAACCCGGGCCATTATCCGGCTCCCGTCGGAGCTCGACTCTACCGCAATGCGAATGGGCGTTGGTTCGAAGATCAAGCCCAGCCTTTCAAAAGCATCGGCCTCGTCTCAGCCGCGGTATTCACCGACTTGGATCACGATGGCTTTCCCGACCTTGCCTTGGCCTGCGAATGGGCCGCCCCACGGGTGTTTCATAATGATCACGGGCAATTCTCCGAGATCACCCAACAATGGGGGCTCACCTCCTGGACCGGTTGGTGGAACGGAGTCACTGCGGCCGACTTCGATGGCGACGGCCAGCTCGATCTCGCCTTTTCAAATTGGGGGCGTAACACGCGTTTTCAACATTCCATCCAACAGCGTCCCATCAAAGCGTGGTTCGGCGATCTGGATGGCAGCGGGACGTTCGATCTCATCGAGTGCGTATTCGATGAACCACTTCGCCATTACGTTCCCTGGCGCTCTTTCGACATCCTCGGCCGGGCCCTCCCAACCATCACCGAACGGGCGACGACCTATCGAGCCTACGGCACCAACACAATCGAGTCCTTGCTCGGAACTAGTTTCACGAATGCCTCTTCAGTCGAAGCTCGAACCCTGGATTCCATGGTGTTCCTCAACCGTGGTAAGGCTGCAGCAAAGCCCATCCCGCTACCCATCGAAGCTCAGTTCGCTCCCGCATTCGCCGTGAGCGCTGGTGACATCGATGGCGACGGACACGAGGATTTACTGCTCAGTCAGAACTTTTTTGATGTCGAATACGAAACCTCGCGCTACGACGCGGGAACCGGTGTCTGGCTCCGAGGGCTCGGCACGGGCCTCTTCAAAGCTGTGCCCCCTGGTGAAAGTGGGATCCGGGTCTACGGTGAACAACGCGGTGCCGCGCTCTCCGACTTCGATGGCGACGGCCGCCTCGATTGGGTGGTCACCCAGAACTCAGGCGAAACCAAACTGCTTCAGAATAGCCGAGGCCGCCCCGGCCTACGATGCCGCCTCAATGCTGGCCCCTCCAACCCATGGGGCGTCGGTTGCACCGCCCGTCTGGTTCTTAAATCCGGAGCACGAAGCCCAGCCAAAGAGGTCCACGCCGGATCGGGCTACTGGTCCCAGGATAGCGCAGTCCTGATTTTTGCAACCCTCGACCAAGATCCCCCCACATTCGTCGAAGTGCGATGGCCCGGAGGTAAAACCTCACGCCACACCATCCCAGAGCGCGCCAAAGAATTACGAATCACCCCCGAAACCGCGCCCGAACGAATAAACTAGAGCCCCCCGTCGTATGATCTCTATGGAATGGAATACTACTTGTCCCACCCCACTCGCGAGCCTCCCAGCACCAAACCGTCGTCTTGCCGCTCAGAGCCTCCGCCTCTCCTTCACACTGCTCGTAACACTCCTGGCCTGGATCAATCCCCTCTGCCTGCCCATCGCCAAAAGCATCGGTGTCACCAGCGGAACACAAACGGACCTCATTTCTACTCTAGCAACGAATGTCGCTACCGACCTCATCGCTCTGCCCGCTAACCCCCTGCTGTCCATCGATCGTGCCTACGCGCCTTCCGTCTCCGTCGTCGACGCCAATGCCTACAGCACCGGCAGTGGCCGAACCCATGTCCAAACGGCGGTCGCCCAGCCCGACGGCAAAATTCTCGTCGGCGGTCATTTTCATCTCGTCAATGGGATCGCGCGTCGCGGTTTGGCCCGATTCAATGCCGATGGCTCACTCGATACCACGTTCGATCCCGGATTTGGGGTTCGGCACTCCGCCGATGTCGAATCGCTCCTGGTTCAAGCGGACGGTAAGATCGTCGTCGGAGGTAATTTCTCGCGAATCAATTTGAAGCTACGCCCACTCATCGCCCGCTTTCTGACCAACGGCATCCAAGACACAGTTTTCTCCCCCCCACTCTCGGGCGAATACATCCGAGCCCTCGCCGCTCAAAAGGACGGAAAACTCCTCGCAGGCGGTTCATTTTCCTACACCAATAATGCCGTCGCTCAGGACAGCTTGGCCCGTCTCATGCCCGATGGTTCAATCGATCGCTCGTTCTCCCTCCCAGAGGGTTTCACCTTTTTCGTCAATGCTCTCGCTGTTCAGCCTTCCGACGACAAAATCCTGGTCGCCGGAGACATCTACGGCCCCAAAGATCAAGAGTACTATTCGCTCATCCGCTTGAACACGGACGGCTCCGTCGATCTCAGCTTCAAGAATCAGACCACCGACTTTGAAAGCATCTCATCCGTCGTCCTCCAGTCCGATGGCCAGATCTTGATCGGCGGGGACTTCAGCACCCTCAACGGTCGGCCCGTCTCCTACCTCGCTCGCCTGAGTTCCCGAGGGGATTTCGACACCACATTCAAAGCCGAAATCACCGATGTCATCACCTCCCTCGCACTGGATTCCCAAGGACGGATCCTCGTTGGCGGACAGTTCGATCTTGTGTCCCGCCAAACTCGCCACCGGGCTGTTCGGTTGCAGACCGACGGCAGTCTCGACCGCTCCTTCGACGTCGGTGAGGGTCCCAAGCCAGAACCCGATTCGCCCAACGGACAAACCGCCATTCACGCGCTCCTGCCGCTGCCCAACGGCAAGGTTTTCGTCGCCGGTGATTTCACATTTTTCGGCGGCACCAATCATCAGTACTGCGCACGGATCGATGAGGCAGGTGTCTCCGATCCCACCTGGAAACGCACGCAGTTCGCTTCCGCATCCATCCTCTACACCATGACCCAACAGTCCGATGGGAAACTACTCATCGGCGGCGAGTTCACCCACGTCAATGGTGTACGCAGGCCCGGAATAGCCCGCCTCCTAACCGATGGCACCCTCGATTCCTCCTTCACCTCTCCCTTCGAATCCTGGACCAATGCTCCCAACATCTTCCGCCCTCTCGTCTCCGCCATCGGAATCCAGCCCGATGGCACCATCGTGGTAGGCGGCCGGTTCTTGAATCGAGAAACCGGCTCCTACGGTGCCGCCAAACTCCGCCCCAACGGCACCATCGATCCTTCCTTCACAACCCCCTTCGCCGAGGAATCCTATGTCTCAACGCTCGCCCGTCAAAGCGACGGGGGCTGGGTCGCCGGCGGTTCTATCATCGTCGACAAAATCACCTATGGCATTCTTCGCATGAATTCAGATGGCTCCGTCGATCGCGGTTACCGCCGCGTCATTCTCGAAGATTCCCAGTTCGATCCCCCCATCCTCACCATGGTTCAACGAACCGATGGCAAGGTCTATATCGGCGGAACCTTCCAACGTGTCGATGGCGTTCCTCGACGCAACATCGCACGGCTGAACTCTGACGGATCGGTGGATGGTGCCTTCGACACCTCCCAAGGAGTTACAGGCGAGGAAGGCATCTTTGGCGACAACGCACAGGTCTCCTCCCTGCGTGTCCAGACCGACGGCAAAGTCGTCATCGGTGGCTACTTCTCGAAGGTCCGCGGCATCGCCCAAACCAACATCGCTCGATTGAATCTCGACGGCTCGATGGACACCTCGTTCCGTCCGCGAGTGAACTCGGATGTGATTGCCCTCGACATCACCCCCGGTGGACGTATCGCGCTTGCAGGGATTTTCACGACCGTGAACGACGAGATCCGAAATGGCCTCGCATGGATCAACCCGGACGGCTCGACCGCCGTAGGCCTCACGGGGGGTTCCAACGACGACCTTCTCGTGACCTACTCCTTACTCTTTGGCTCCAGTGAGTCGCTCTTCGTCGGTGGGGATTACAGCGTTGTTGCAGGACAGACACGCTTGAGCCTCTCACGCTTCATCACGCAAACTCCCGCCATCGCACCGCGACTTTCGCTCTCCGTTTCCCCATCTGGCGCTCGGCTCACCGCCTCAGGAACCGCAGGCAGCTCGGTCATCATCGAGTCCTCCGAAAACCTTGTCTCTTGGAAACACGTCATCACGGTCCCCTTAACCGCTACCGAAACCCCAGTGCTCAGCGAACCCATCACCACCGTCACCCCTTCATCACGATTCTACCGCGCCCGACTAGCCCCCTGATCGAACACCATAGATCACAGCGCATTAGCACCTGTTCATCGCTGCCACCAGCAGGCTCGTTCCAATGGTCGTGCTCCCTCAAGTGTGCCCATGTCTGCTCCAGATCTGAGACTGGGGTTTCACTGTCAATCAACATCGCCACAAAACGCCCTGGCTTTGCACTAGCGAGCGCGGTCGTGTAGTCGTCAAAGGTTGAGTTCCTGCTACCACAAGCCGTGAGTCGTGGCATTCGCCTTTGCTGAGCATACCCGAGTTTCTCCAAGAGCTTGCGAAAACCCTCTCGGCAACGGATTTGGTCCTCCTTCGACTCGGCCCCTTCAATATACAATTGTGCATTCACCAACGCGTCCCACCAATATCGCCTCGGGTCCAGAGCTGGCCCAAGCGGTATTTCCCGAGCCATGCTTCTAGGTCTTCCATCTTCAGGCGCTCCATGCGAGTCTCACCCCGTTCTTTCGCGCAGACGACCACTGCCTCCGGTGTCTCCGTCAACGCGTCCACCAAAATATCAGAGTGGGTCGTGACAATAATCTGTGTCCGTTCGGAGGCTGTCTTGATGAGATCCGCCACCTTGGGAAGTATGTCCGGATGCAGCCCCAATTCGGGTTCCTCCATGCAGATCAAGCGAGGCGGCTCCGGATCACAGAGAATCGCCAAAAGGCAGAGATACCTCAGTGTGCCGTCCGAGAGCCTGGTCGCTGGAATCGAGAAATCTCCTTCCGTGAAGAAAACCTGAACCGTGCCGCCCTCAATAAAAACATCAAAATCTTCGATCCCGTCGTAGAGATCTTTGAGCCCACCGAGAATCGATCTCTTGGCAGCCGGAGATCGCGTCTTCAGTCGGTTCAGGAATAGACCGAGATTGGAGAAGTCCTCTTCCAGCATGTCGTTGCGCGCGTCCGCCTTTTGGGGCTCGCGAAAGACTGCGCCCCGGCCAAACGCCCACTCCCTGTAGATGCGGATGCTCTCGTAGCTGTGCGCCAGTGAAGATAGTTCCGGAAACGTGTCTGGATCGCGCCGCTGGGCCAGTATCGATCGATCAGATTCGATCGTGTCCCGGGCGATCTTCCTCTGACCATTCCCTGCCGTGTTCAGCACGGGATTCCCGTTCTGGTACCTGTAGTAGAATGGCGGTTGTGGCGGTCGACCAAAGTTCGGAGATGCGTTCTCCACCCTCTCGTCATCCAAAGCAAAAGCCTGGGAGATCGCGTGAAAGATTATCGTGTGCCGTAATCGTTGTGAGCCATTAGGATTGCTCAATATGGCCTCGATCTGCGCCTTCCCTTGTTTCGTCTCACCCTTCCATATCCACTCCGACACGCCTCCACCCTTGCGCGTTACTTCGCGCCATTCCTTGGAGGACGCACGCAACAAATTGATCGCTTCGATCAAGTTCGACTTGCCGCTACCGTTCGGACCGATCAGCACGTTCAAACTGCGCAGTTCGAGACCAGAAAAGTCGGGGCCAAAGGAGAGAAAACCCCTCGGTTGTAGCCGACGAATCAGTATTGGCTCGCGTGCGTCCAGCATGGGTCCACTTTCCTCGGATTCCCCATCGTGAGCAAGCTCAGCTTCCGCATCCCAAGTCGTACTCACAAGGATTCGAGAAGCGGGTGCCCTGCTATCCAGGTTGCCCTCCCAGCTTACGCCACACGCGTAACACCTCGCTCACGCTCCACGCCTGAGCATCACACCCGCGCTGCACGTGCGGAGCATCCCCGTCCAGAACCTCCGGTAGATGGCCCACACAACCGGCGTCCATCAACTCCTCAGCACTCCGCAGATAGGCTAACGCCGCCGCGACCGCCTCCCTAGACTGCTCATGCGCCATCGCTAAAGCCTCGCAAAATGTCGGAAATGGCCAAACCCAAGCCGTTCCGTTGTGGTAGGCCGGCTTGCGGCGCGTATCTTCGTCCCCTTGATAAAAACCCCAATACGGTGAATACGGGTCGTTCAGAAGCCCACCATCTCCTCCCCGAATCGGTAACGGTAGATTCACCCGTAACGGAGCCAGGGATCGAATCGCACCCGGCACCACCAAATGACGCGCCGCAGCCTCCACCGTCCGTCGCGCCCTCTCCCCCGTCACCAATCCCAGACTAACCAGAAATAAACAGTTCGGCCGCAACGCATCGTCCGGGGGCGAGGTTCGCGCCGGAACCCCAGCCTTCGCCACCAAGCAGTCCGCAAAGTATCCCAAATCCTCCATCCAGAAATAAACCGATACCGACCGACGCGCCAACTCCGCCAACTCGCTCCAAGACCGATCCACAGGCGGCACCTCCAGCCGTCTCAGCAGGTCCAACAACCGAATCCACAACGCCTGAATCTCCACCGGATAACCCTCCCGCGGCGTGCCCGCAGGATAATTGGTGTCCATCCACGTGAAATGCGACGGACTCCAAATCAACCCCGAGGCCGCGTCCATCTTGATCCCGTTGGGGGTCCCCTCCACGTAGCCTCGCGCGATCTCTCGCAACACGTCGCGCAGCGTCCACTGTTTGTCGTTGATCACCCGCTCAAAAAGACTCCCTCCACGCGCCCCATCCGAAGCCTCCCCCAATCCTGCCATCGCCTCCGCCAGTTCCTCACACACAACCGCATACCACAATGAAGCATCCGACGTGTCACGATTCGAGGCGTCCTCACCATGAATGCTGTTGGGAAGCGTGCCCCGATCCACAAACCGCCCAAACACCACCAACAGATCCGAAACCTCCGCGTGTCGACCCGCCGCAATCAATCCTCGTGCCGCAATGAACGTGTCACGCCCCCAATCCAAGAACCATGGATAACCAGCAATCACCGTCTGTCCCGCACCACGCCGTACCACAAACGCATCCAAAGCCCGCACCAAACGAGCCTCAAACCCGGCCACAGCGCACACCTTCTCCGTCAATGCCAACCGCGCCGTTGACCCGGCCCACCCACCGACTCCATCGAGCTCCGCTGTAACCACGATCGACGCCACCTCCCCTCCCCGCAACGGAAGCTCAAACCACCCCGGACTGTAGGCGTCGCCAAACCCTTCCTGCCCACGGGTCTGTTCCACCGGGTGCGGCACACCCACCGACCATTCCTCTCCGACATGATACACCCCGATATCCGAGTACACCGTCAAACCTCGATCCACAGAAGGCCTGAATGAAAACCCTACGCGGCCTTCGAGCTTCGAAGTGTGATGCGCGAAATGCACCTCCGCACCGCCGTTTCTTTTGGTCTGCGAATGGAAGCTCCGATCCTCGATATCGAGCCGTGCCGTAATCGAAACTTGTGCCGGCCTCTCCCCGCCATCCCACTTCTCGTTGTCAATACTCCCCGCCGTGCCGTCTCCCACCGTTTCTGCTTCTACCCGCCCCAGACGAATCACCGTCGTGTTCCGTCCAGGAACCATCTCCACCGTCACCCATATCCCCACTCGCAAGCCGTCTCCACCATGCGGCTGAAAGACCCAGCGCGCACCATGCACAGGATCAAACTCGCTGAGGTTCGAAAGATCGAGTTGCGTGAGAAATCCATTCACCATCGCCCACAATCGAATTCGCTTCACAAAGACGTGCCGATCCACCGGCACCGAAGGATGCAGGTTCGCCC
>Ga0172367_10000873_pt1 | contig 45357 bp, 43 predicted proteins | sample Lak10m_FD_114542 | JGI IMG/M metagenome (GOLD analysis project Ga0172367, IMG submission 114542) | Freshwater microbial communities from Kabuno Bay, South-Kivu, Congo - kab_022012_10m | ecosystem: Environmental > Aquatic > Freshwater > Lake | place: Democratic Republic of the Congo: South-Kivu...
GGCTCACTCGATATTTTTGCTCTTCCTGTCGTTTCAATTTCTTCCCTTTCAAATATCTATTGTTTAAACAGCACAGCAGATCTTACTGCAGAAGGTGCATTGAATTATGTCTGGTCGAACAACGCAATAAGTTCTTCAATAAATGTGGTTGTTACTTCTGATACAACTTTCACCGTTGTGGGAACAGATGTAAATGGATGTTCTAGTTCTGCTTCAATAAACTTAACTGTTGGAAGTGTTGGAACCGAAATTTGCAACGGCATAGATGACGATTGCGATGCGCAAATAGATGAAGGATTTGACCAAGATGCAGATGGTTTTACCACCTGTAACGGTGATTGTGACGACAATGACAGTGCAGTTTATCCAGGAGCCATTGATATTGACGACAACATTGATAACGATTGTGATGGATTAATAGATGAAAACGCAGATTCAGACGGCGATGGATACACCCCTGAAGATGGTGATTGCAATGACGCCAATCCGAATATTTATCCTGGCGCACCAGAGGTTTGCAACGAACTCGACGACGATTGTGATTCTCTAATTGATGAGGGGTTAGATTGTATTGATGTCTTTTTTATTCCAAACGGTATTTCCCCTAATTCAGATGGAGTCAATGACCAATGGTTAATTCAAGGATTAGATAGTTATCCTAATTGTGATATTACTGTTGTGAACCGATGGGAACAAACAGTTTATCACAGCACCGGCTATGCTCAACCTTGGGATGGTACATACAACGGACGGGCCCTCCCAGTAGGTGATTATTTCTATGTTATTAAACTTACCGAGGACCTAGTATACAAAGGCTTTGTTTCAATCAAGAATTAGGATGAAGAACTTTATATTTATACTTTGTGGTTTGTGCCTAGGTATTCAAGCTAAAGCGCAACAGCTACCGATGTACACCTTGTACGATTGGAATAAGTTTGCGCTGAATCCAGCATATGCAGCAGCACAAGATTCCTCCGCTATGCGTATTTCTTACAGGAAACAATGGACGGGATTTGCGGCTTCTCCCATGACTTTGACTGCCGGTGGCTTCGGTCAATTTGGTGATAAAAATGGATTTTCTGTTTTTATGTATCGTGATCAGACAGGTGGCGCGTATTCACAATCCGCGTTGCAATTAGGCTATAGTAAATACGCACAAATTTCGAAAGACTATAAATTGTCATTTGGCATTGGAGCTTTACTTAATCAATATAGCTTCGATAATTCATTGATTGATTTGTACCAACAAGGAGATCCCTCTTTTACTGAATCTGCGCAGAGAAGTATAGTTCCCGATGCGACAGCAGGAATTTTACTCCAAGGTAATGGTCTTAGTGTAGGATTTGGAGGTCATCAATTATTGCAAAGCGCGATAAAAGGATTAAACCCAATGGTGTCTGACGCAAATCGATTAGTCCGACATTATTTTGTCAACGCATCCTATAGAATTGCTTTTAGTAATCAATTCACACTTACCCCTTCGGCGCTTTTAAAGACTACATCGGTTACAGATATTCAAGCTGATATGCAAGTGGTTGCACAATTCAGAAATTTAATCGGATTTGGTTTAAATTATCGCGTGAAACAAGGACCATCTGTCTTAATGCAATTACATCAGGATCGATTCATTTTGGGGTATAGCTATGACTTGCCTGGTGGAGCATTACAAAACTATCAAAGCGGTTCGCATGAAATCGTTTTAGGCTATGTATTAAGAGGCTCATCTGATAACATAGATACCGATAGTGATGGTGTAATCAATAAAAAAGATAAATGCCCTGATCAAGCGGGACCAATTGAAAACAAGGGCTGTCCGTGGGGCGATGAAGATGGTGATGGCTTAACCGATAACCTTGACAAATGTCCAGGAATGAAAGGGCCATTGGAAAATAACGGTTGTCCTTGGTCAGATTCAGACGGTGATGGGTTAACCGACAATTTAGATAAGTGTCCAAATCAAAAGGGCGACATTGCGAACAACGGTTGTCCCAAACAAGATTCAGACGGAGACGGAATTGAAGACGCGTTGGATAATTGTCCAATGACCAAAGGTGATGAAACCAATAACGGTTGTCCAATCGTGACTGAAACTCAAAAGAAGGCCATTGACAAAGCCATTACTTCGTTGGAATTCGAAACAGGTAAAGCTGTGATTCTGTCGACTTCATACCCAGCATTAGATATGTTGGCTATGATGTTGGAAGACAAAGCAGATTGGAACTTATTGTTAGAAGGACACACGGACAACGTGGGAGATGATAATTCTAATATGAAATTGTCCGAAGACCGTGCACGTGCAGTTGCAAATTACCTGATGAAAAAAGGTGTTGCTTCAGACCGGATAGATGTGAAGTATTATGGCGAGACAAAGCCAATAGCAACTAACGATACGGAAGAAGGACGTCGGATGAATAGACGTGTTGAAATGAAATTCAATTTCAATTGATGCTTGAAAATTCTTAGTTTCTCAAATACGGTTCGAATTGACATGCGCCCAACTTTGAATAAATTCTCGAAAAATTGAATTTCACTGAATTATTAGATGGCATCTTAAATTTTTTCTATCCATACACTAGTATCAACTGAGTTGTCAAGTCAGTCATAAGTAATAGGAAAAGTTTGAATTTACTTATTTGTTTTACTTAGATTTCTTGAATACAACTCTAAGTGTGAGGTATACTACCATGGGACCTAATCCCAAGATGAAGGTTTCTTGAAAATCCCAAAATTTCCAAATTGGATAGTAATAGAAAGTCTGAATGCTTGTTACTACAAAAACTTCTGCATTGTCTTCTTTCGAAGATAGAATCCAAAAAGTAAAGCAGATGAACATCCACAATATCCAAATAGCAAAGGCTTTTTTATTTTCGTTGAAAAAGGATTTCATATACAGTAGTTTGAAGATGTAATAAGTGTAAATCTAAAATTAAAATGTCTTTTTTACTCCCTTTACTTTTCCACAATCCCCCAACGAAATAAGATTTAATGTAATCTTATCGAATGAAAATTTATTTCGAAAATATTGCGCCGTTCGAACGACGGGTGGAACTGGATCTACAACTCTTCAATATTATTCAATATAAAAACTCAAACCTCTCCCTCGCGCTGCAACGTACCCTGAACCTACTCGGAGCCGGCGATTATACTGGATGGGAAAGCACCCCCATGATTCATACCGATTTAGGTCAACTCAAACGGTTCATGCTTGACCCATCCAAACCCGTCAAAGTAGGCATCGATCGCGGACATGTTTACGGTAGATCGCAAGCCGATTTTACCTACACCTGGGACGATCAACTGAACCACGCCGTCGTCTCTGAATTTAAAATCAGATTCAATAAAAAACTTGTCTATCACCGCAAAGCATGGGAAGCTAAACTATTTGTAAACGGACTCACCGATTTCATCGCTTCTAGAAACCTCTTCCTGTTACAAGAGTCCCAAAAAAGCACGCCAGAAGAACGTCAACGAGATATCGATGCAGGATATACCGAAAACATGGATTTGTACAATCAAGTGAAAAACCTTCCCGATAAAATCTACACCATCACCGTTAACCCCGATGAAATCAAAGAAATTCCGTTCAGTCATATCTATCCTTCCGGCTGCTTCAGCTTCTTTAACTCCGAAGCTCAACGCGAGTTCAATTCCGAAATCGTTAGCGCCCTTAGCCTCCTGTCCTACGACGTTCCCTACGGGACTAAATCGCACTGGTTTCGTTTCGATTTAAAAAAGGCCCTCAGCTTCGCTGAACTGAAACTAGATACGAGCTACAATAAATACAAAAGCCTCGAAGAACCAGAGGTGCAAACTTATCTGAAACAACTCTGCAAATACGCCAATATTCCCGTGCCTAAATTCGAACTGGTGCTCGATCACAACGGGACTTTCATCGGACGACGATTCACCGTTGTCAACGAAAAAGGGGTAAAGCAAAACATTGCCGACCTCAGTAACGAAGAACAAGCCATCTACTACTTGGTATGTAAATTAAGTCTGTTCGGTTATTGGACCTACGACGGCCTGTCGTACTACGACGATGTGCGAATCATTGATCTATCAGGACTCGAAAACTTCCTTAGCCTCGATGAACTTTTCTTTTTCATGGTTTATGTCAAATATGTTTTTACTGATTTTCGATTTCTCCTCACCACCAAGAATAATTTCGTACTTCGCGCTTTTTCTATGTGGACCAAACAGCAAGGCCTTTTTCACCTGCAATTCAATATCTACCGTTTCAAAAACAACGAAACCAATGCCCCTATTGAAAAGCTTACGCTACGCTCAGACTACGAAATCAATTTCGCAACCATCGACACCCACTACGGTCTGCGCATGGCCGGACGATACAATTAACGAAACACACCGTAATTATATCTAAAAGCATATAGTGGAAGGAGTTTTGTGAAATTTATATCTTTTTGCATATAGTTTTTGTGTTTTGCGTATTTTTGTATGTAAATGCATATACTATGATGTCGCTTGCAGAGTTCGTTAAAACTAAAAGAAAATCACTCGGATTAACACAAGAGTCTCTCGCCGAACGAGCTGGAGTGGCTCTTACTGTAATTCGTAAGATAGAGCAAGGGAAGGAAAACCTGAGTCTTGCAAAGGTTAATCATGTGCTGCTGATGTTCGGACATACATCAGGACCAATACCCATTGAACATGAGACAAGCCATTATTAAATACAATAACATTCATGCAGGTCTTCTAACCGAAGATGATCGGGGTATTTATTCCTTTACCTACGATTCGGATTACGTTGAAAAATTTCCAACGCAATTCATCACGTTCAGTATGCCGGTTTCAAAACAAACCTATTCGAGTAAACGGTTGTTTCCTTTTTTCGATGGTCTTATTCCCGAGGGATGGTTGCTCACTATTGCATCTGAAAATTGGAAGGTAAATAAAAATGATCGCATGGGATTGTTGCTTACTTGTTGCGCAAATGCAATTGGTGCCGTAAGTGTTCATCCAATTAACTCTTCCAAGAAATGAAGAAGTGCTTAGCTTGCTATGCGAGATTAGAGGAAGGGCAAATTGATTTTCATCCCAAATGCGCTCGAGCCTTTTTTGGAAGTGAGACACCTCCAACGTTGCCGTATGACCTAAAGGACATGGAAGACATTGCGAAACAAGCCGTGCTTCGTTCCAATACCGTACCTGGAGTGCAACCCAAACTTTCAGTGGGATTCACAAAAAATAAAAAATCGAAAAATCAAAGGGAACGATTAACCATTTTAGATGCACTTGAAGGACAGTTCATTTTGAAACCCCAAAATGATGATTACGCTCTTATGCCAGAGAATGAGCATCTGACCATGAAATTAGCAGAGTTATTTGAATTGAATGTTGTTCCTTCTAGCTTAATCAGACTGCAATCCGGAGAATTATGTTATATCACCAAACGCATAGATCGTAACCCAGATTTGTCGAAGAATCACATGATTGATTTTTTACAAATCACCGAGTTGGCCGATAAATACTTTGGCACCCATGAATCATTGGGGAAACGTATCGGCGAGCTTTCTGTGAATACCTTGTTCGATAAACTGCGCTTTTTTGAATCGGTTGTATTCAACTTCGTGGTCGGAAATAACGATATGCATTTGAAAAATTATTCGATGCTGTTAACGAAGAACGGATGGGAACTTTCACCGTTCTATGATTTGCTGAATGTGAAAATAATTCTTCCAAAAGACAAGGATGACTTAGCATTGATGCTAGGAGGAAAGCGACGAAATTTCACTATCAATTATTTCAATCGGTTTGCAATAGGACTTGGTCTGAATGAAAAGCAATACACTCGCATTTATACTCGATTGTTGCAGTGGGAGATACCTGCAGTAAAGTTGATTAAACAATCATTCCTTTCTAAGGATGCAAGGGCAAGCTATGTGCAATTGATTCAGGATCGAATTCTCCTTTTTTCTTCGATCTAGTGGCTTAGGGGATTTATTTTTTTCTTTTACCTTCGCCGCATGAAACAGATCATTGAATGCGTTCCGAATATTTCGGAGGGAAGAGATAAGGAAAAAATCAACACCATCGCCCAAGCCGCTGCGGCTGTGCCGGGCGTAATGCTGCTTGACGTTGACCCTGGAGCTTCTACCAATAGAACCGTTATCACCATCGCTGGTGAACCTGCCGCTGTTCTAGAAGGCGCTTTTCAATTGATTAAAAAAGCACAAGAGCTCATTGACATGCGCTCGCACAAAGGCGAACACCCTCGCCAAGGTGCTACTGACGTTTGTCCTCTTGTTCCCATCGCTGGCGTTACCCTCGAAGAATGCGCTGCATACGCGCACCAGTTGGGTGAACGCGTGGGACGTGAACTTAATATTCCGGGATACTTCTACGAAGCAGCTGCGAAACAAGCTGTTCGTGCAAACCTCGCTAACTGCCGCAAAGGAGAATACGAGGCGATTGAAAAAATCACGACCGCCGAGTGGAAACCCGATTTCGGTCCGTCTGAAGTGACCGAAAGCGTTCGCAAATCAGGTATCACTACCATTGGTGCGCGCGACTTCCTCGTGGCCTACAACGTTAACCTCAATACCACTTCAACCCGTCGCGCCAACGCCATTGCTTTCGATATCCGTGAAGCGGGACGCGTTCTCAACGAAGGAAACAAACCCGTACTCGATGAAAACGGTGAACCCAAACGCATTCCAGGTACGCTTAAATCAGTGAAGGGCATTGGATGGTACATTGAAGAATACGGCATTGCACAATTATCACTCAACCTAACGAACATCAACGTTACTCCGGTACATGTGGCTTTTGAAGAGGCTAGCGCGAAAGCCTCCGAACGTGGGGTTCGCGTAACGGGCAGTGAGTTAGTTGGACTCATCCCGAAGAAAAGTTTGCTCGATGCTGCCGATTATTTCCTTCGTAAACAAGAACGTTCACTGGGTATTTCGGAAAGTGAAAAAATAAAAATCGCGGTGAAATCATTGGGCCTCGATGACCTGGCTCCATTTCATCCGGAAGAAAAAATTATTGAGTACATCATTGAAAAAAATTTAGGTGGCGGAAAGAAACTGGTGGACATGAGTCTAACGGCTTTCGCTAACGAAACCCTCAGTGAATCGCCAGCTCCGGGTGGTGGCTCTGTTAGCGCCTATTGCGGCGCCATGGGAGCTGCTCTTGCTGGTATGGTGGCAAACCTTTCAGCACACAAACGCGGATGGGATGCGCGTTGGGAAGAGTTTTCCGACTGGGCTGTTAAAGCGAAAGAGATTCAAGATGAATTGATCTGGTTGGTCGATGAAGACACGGCTTCATTCAATAAGATTATGGAGGCGTTTGGACTTCCGAAAAATACTGACGAAGAAAAAGCAGCTCGTACTGCCGCCATTCAATCGGCTTCGAAATACGCTATGGAAATCCCCATGCGCACCGCGCGTGTGGCGTTCAAAGCCTTTGAAGTGTGTGAAGCCATGATTCAACAAGGTAATCCGAACTCAGTCACCGATGCTGGCGTAGGTGCCTTAGCTATTCGCACTGCCGTTTTAGGTGCGTGCTATAATGTGCGTGTGAACGCAAGTGGCATCACAGACAAAGCCTTCACTGAAGCCCTTGTCAATGAAGCGGCAGAACTTGAACGATTGACAGACGAGAAGGATGCTGCACTTCGCGCTTTAGTTCTTTCGAAAATCTAAAATTTGGTTTCCGAATTTTAATTAATCTACATTAAGGCGTTCTGGGTGAATGTGATTTTACATTTACACTATGGACCGTATTCAGTTTTTAAAATCATTGGCCATTTTACCTCTTGCAGGTGCGGCTTTGAAGTTGAGTGATTTAACACAGATGACTTCGTCATTGCCGAATTCACCCAAGATGCCCGTTCTCTTTTTAGGCCATGGCAGTCCGATGAATGCCATTGAAGAAAATGAATTCGTAACCGGATTTCGCAACGTGGCGAAGAACATTCCACATCCCATTGCCATTTTGTGCGTTTCTGCACACTGGGAAACCCGCGGCACATTTGTAACCTCCATGCAGAATCCGCCAACCATACATGATTTCGGTGGATTCCCAAAGGCGTTATTCGATGTGCAATATCCTGCACCTGGAAGTCCAGAGTTAGCGCAAGAAGTAAGAAATTTGGTGCAAGGCGTAGAAGTGGGAATGGACCAATCGTGGGGATTAGATCACGGAGCTTGGTCAGTGATTAAGCACTTGTATCCAAACGCAGATGTACCTGTTGTTCAATTAAGTTTGAATTACAACATGACCCCTGCCCAGCATTATGATTTGGCAAAACAACTGAGTGCCTTGCGCAACAAGGGGATTCTTATTGTAGGTAGTGGAAACATGGTGCACAACCTGGGGTTGCTAGAATGGTCAAAATTGAATGCCGATAATTACGCTTTTGACTGGACGCTTGAGGCCAGTTCGAAAATGAAAGAATATATTTTGAAAGGAGATCACCAGCAGTTGATTCAATTCCAAAACCAAGGTCGAGCATTTCAGTTGGCTATTCCAACACCAGAGCATTATCTCCCTATGCTCTACATGCTCGCCTTGCAGGAGAAGAACGAGGTGCCAACCTTATTCAATGATAAAGCAGTGGCTGGTTCATTGACTATGACTTCCTTCTCTATCGGAGTGTAGTTTTTCTTAACTTGCCGTCATGAAATCAGCTGTTTTAATTGTTGGAAGCTTCTTTCTGTCGGTTTTCGCGATAGCCCAATATGATACGGTTGTAGTAGAAGAAAATCAATTGGAATTATTGACCCTTGCAGATTTGTACGTGGTAGATATGATGCAAGTCGGTGATAGCGTGGTGTACCTTGAATGGCCTGAGCAAAAGCGAGATTATGTTTACTTTGAATTTGTAAGCAAGGATGCCTATGACCGCGCGTTTTATTCTAGAAGAAACGAGATTATTCCTGCGCCACAATTTGGAAGGAATAATGGGATTTCAGTTGATTTGTTTTGTGATTCACGCGTGGTGAATTTCACGGGTGTGGAAGATGACTCGGAATCGAACACGGAATACGCCTACAGAGGTTATCTGCCAGCGATGAATGCTTTGGTCGTTGAAGTTGCGGGTTACGAAGATATTTTGTACTCGCTAATTGATAAACATACCGGAGAGGAATTGTTTATGTTAGAGTCTATGCCTCAACTATCGAATGATCATTCGGTTTTGGTTACGTTGAACAGCAGTGCTTACACCCAAGCGTCAAGTATTTCTATTTCTAAAAGAGAGGACTTTATGTCGGGTGTCTGGATAGAATTTCCGAATTGGATGAGTGCCTTTGATTCGGACAGTACTTTTTGGGGAATGGATGGAAGTTTTTATTTTCCTGTAATACGTTCAAACGACAGATGGAATGAAACGGGAAATCTTCGTCCGTGTTTTCAATTTGTTAAAATGAGTTTGGTAACCCCAGAACAATTGGCCGTGCGAAAATTGGTAATTGATTTTTACAATTGGCATTTCCATTCGCGCATGTATCCCGATTTTATTCCTTCGGAAGAAAGTGTGGTGAATGAGAAGTACATGATGTTAGATTGGAACAATCAACAGTTAGCCGAAGATGAATTGGCCGCAACCGGATTTTTCACCGCATCGTTTTTAACCGATTACCATCAACGAGCGGTAAGTATCAATGCTGACTTGATGAGTGGAAAGATGGAATATTTCCAAGGATACTTACCCCCTTATTACGAAGGAGTAGATTTCTGGTGTAATTGCCAAGATTTTCCGGAAGATATGGAGGCGAGCACCGAGGTGCGAATCATAGCTATGAACGCCCTTGGTGCGGAGGTGGAATGGAGTTGGGATGAGGATAATCGGTATGTAATTAGTTTGCAACGCGTTGGAAATGAGTGGCGTATTAATAAAATGCAGGGGTTTTAGCAAAAAGTCGTATATTTGCCGTCCAATTATAAATTGTTAATCGGGTTTCGCACCCACAAAACAAACAACTATGTCAGTTAAAATTAGATTACAGCGCCACGGTAAGAAGGGTAAACCATTCTTCCACATTGTTGCCGCTGATGCGCGTTCACCGCGTGATGGTAAATTCATTGAGCGTATCGGAAGTTACAATCCGAACACCAATCCTGCTACAATTGTGTTAGACACAGACAAAGCAGTTTCTTGGTTGTTTAACGGAGCACAACCTACCGACACAGCTCGCGCTATCCTTTCTTACAAAGGAGTTTTATACAAAGCTCACTTGAACAAAGGTGTACGCAAAGGTGCTTTAACTCAAGAGCAAGCAGATGCAAAATTTGCTGCATGGGTTGAAGAGAAAGATTCAAAAATTCAAGCTAAGCGTGACGGATTGTCTTCTGCTCAGTCTTCAGCAAGCGCTGAGAACTTGAAGCGTGAGAAGGCAGTTAACGAAGCTCGTATCGCTGCTCGTGCTGCTGCTGACGCTGCTGCACATGCTGCTGCATCTGCATCGGAAGAAGTTGCTGCGGAAGCTGCTGAAGAAGCACCTGCTGCTTCTGAAGAGGCTGCTGCTGAAGCACCTGCTGCTGAAGAAGGAGCTGCTGAAGCTTAATCATAGCATTCAACAAGGAAGAGGGAAGCCATTGGCTTCCCTTTTTTGTTTTACTTTTGAATCATGTCGCGCCCCTATACTTCGATTGAAATTTTGCAAGGCAAGAAAGTTTTGTTTTTCGATGGGGTATGTAACCTGTGTGTTGGGGTGGTGCAATTTGCTCTCAAGCGCAACAATAGCGGTTCTGTGGTTTTCGCTTCGCTACAATCAGAGCTTGGAAGACAATTGCTGCACGAATTAAACGTCGAAGAAACGACATTGAATACCTTGTACTTCGTGTTGAATGGAGCAGTGTACAGCGAATCCGACGGCGCCCTCAAGCTTAGCCTCGAATTGCGAAGACTCTGGCCGTTGTGCATCGTCTTTTGGCTAGTCCCGCGATTCATTCGCAATGCGGTTTATCGCTTCGTTTCGAGGAAACGGTACAGGTGGTTTGGGAAGAGGGATTCTTGTATGGTAGGTGAAGGTGAAGTGGAAGGGAGGTTTTTACGGGAGGAATGATAATACTTGCGGTGCAAGTGAGAATACTTTTGAAGTGATAATGCTTTTATAAAGCGATAATACTTGCGGAGCAAGTGATAAAAGAGTGAAATGAGTTTATTTTTAAGTGAAAGTCTCGTTGCATATGGCTATCGGAGTCATACATTTCCTTTTAATGAATAAATTGCATATAAGGATGTTGGTATTCTGATTATAAGATTTGAGAAATTTTAAATCATGAATAAAGGTGAAACACTCAGTCTCGAATTGTCTAAAGAAATCTTGCAATTGTCGAGGGAATTAAGGGAAAAACGAGAAACAGTTATTTCCAATCAAATCAGTAGAAGTGCAACATCCATTGGGGCAAATATGAGGGAAGCTCAATGTGCTGCTAGCAAAAGAGATTTTCTAAACAAATTAGTTATTGCCTTCAAAGAGAGTAATGAAACGATCTATTGGTTGCAGCTAATTCCAGATTTGAATCTTGTAGATCCAAATCAAGTAGAATCGCTATTGAAGAAAACCAAAACACTTCATTACTTGCTAAGCAGAAGTATTAGAACAACAAGGATGAATTTGAAAAACGGAGTTTAATCTCACGCAGTATTCTCCCTTTTCTCTTTACTCGCGAAGTTTACTTCGTATTCACTTTTACTCTTTACTCACGAAGCTCGCTTCGTATTATCTTTACTCGCGAAGCTCGCTTCGCATTATCAGTTCTATTATGGAAACAAAATTCACAACACATGAGGAGTACATCATACAGTTTGATGGGGAAGCACGCGAGAAGTTGTTAGAGATGTATGAATATTTAGCAGAGGCGTTGCCCGGATGCACTGAGGTGATTAGTTATAGTATGCCAGCGTTTAAGCACAAGAAGGTGCTGGTGTATTATGCTGCGTTTAGTAAGCACATCGGATTTTTCCCGACTGCCTCTGGCATTGAACAATTCAAAGATCAGTTAGGCGATTACAAATTTTCGAAAGGAGGAATACAGTTTCCTTTTTCGAAGAAACTTCCGAAAGCCTTGATTCAGAAAATTGCCAAGTACCGATTAAGCGTTGATTAACGCTTCAATATCGAATTTTTTCATCTTTAGGAAAGCCTCTGAAACACGCGGTGCGCGGGCTGGGTCGGACATCAATTCGCCCAATATAGCTGGAATGATTTGCCACGATACCCCGAACTCATCTTTGCACCATCCGCATTGTGACTCTTGTCCTTTCGCGGTGAAATTGTTCCAGTAATAATCAATCTCATCTTGTGTCTCACATTCCACAACCATTGAAATATTTTCACTTTGTGGAAATTGCGGTCCGCCGTTAAGCAACATGACCTTCCTTCCATTTAAATCTAAATTCACTACTACTGGGTTAGCTGAAAGGATACGTGAATTTGGAAAAAGGGAAATGTAAAATTCTGCAGCTTCTTGAACGCGTCCGTTGAACCACAAGCAAGGGTAAATGGGATTAATCATGAAGTGAAGATACGTATCTTTGGGACATGGAATTGCGACACTTTGAAGGAAAAAATGTAGTTGGATTAACTGGAGTAATGTCCTACGCCAATTATCAACCCCATGTTTTGTGGCAGTATTTTATGCCTCGTAGAAATGAGATTCGTCATGCAGAGGGACAGGAGTTGTATTCCATTCAAGCGTTGAGTTCCGATTTCTTTTCACCTTTTATCCCAACCCGTGAATTTCAAAAATGGGCTGCGCGTCCAGTTTCGGAAGTGGAATCTATTCCGGAAGGAATGGTGTCGTTGTTCATAGAACCCGGGATGTATGCGGTGTTTACTTACAAAGGCGACGGAAGTGACGCTCCCGAATTTTTTCAAAATATTTTCGAGCACGAATTGCCCAGTAGGAATTTGCGTTTAGATGATCGTCTTCATTTTGAGATTTTAGGAAACAAATACCAGCGGAACGACGTTAACTCGGAAGAAGAAGTGTGGATTCCCGTTGTTGTTTAACGCGAAATTTCTTACTTTTCGGTTTTACTACTTTTTAATAGTTTTATTTTTTTATTCTAGGAGTCTATGGTCAGGAGAGTGATATGCGTAGCATACATGGATTTGCTGTCGCCTAGTGTCAGGTATCGGGCGAAATATCCCTTAGATGAGTTGGGGAAATTAGGAATACGTTGCCATTTAATTTTTCCTTCAGCTCAGTGGTCTCATCGGTTTCGTTTTCTGTTCGTTGTTCTATACGCTGCCTTGTTTTGTCGTAAAAGCACTACCGTTTTGTATTTGCAAAAATTGTATGAAGCAGATGTTCATACACGCATGATTCAAGCGCTAGTTAAATTCCGAAATTTTCGAATTGTTTACGATATCGACGATGCCGAATACCTACGTCATGACGCGCAAGTCATGGAGTTTTTTATGAAACGAGCAAGCTCAGTTACAGTAGGAAGTGAGGCCTTGAAGAGCTACGCCAAACAGCACAATAAGCGTGTAAGTGTGTTGACTACACCTCTTCCGGATTTGGTCTTGCAGGCCGATATTCATTTCGATGAATGTGTGGTCGGATGGATAGGTGATTTTAATGAAGGCGATATTGAACACGAACAGTTTTCGAACAAACGGGCTTTGTATGATTTAGTCTTTCCTGCTTTTTTAGATATGGCCTATCCCGTTAAGTTTGTCATACTAGGGGTGCACCAAGCTTCAGATGCGCGCGACATTAAATTGTATTTCCGCGATTGTCCGTTTGTGAAATTGGAAATCCCTTTAGAGTTTGATTGGACGAACGAAGAAGCCATTCAACGAAAGATTTGTTCGTTTGATATGGGGCTGGCGCCTTTGATTAATCATCCGTTCAACGTGGCGAAGTCGGCGGTTAAGTTAAAACAATACATCAATAACGGAGTGCCTGTATTGGCCAGTCCCGTGGGCGAACAAGTGAACTTGTTTAAGGAAGGTGAAGGCGGGTTTTTCTGTGAGAACGCCACTGATTTTCTAAATGGTATGGATGCTATTGGCTTGTTGTCAAAGCGTGAACGCCTGCGTTGGCGCGATGCCCTGATGGCCAGACGAGAGGTGTTTCAAATGCAGGTATTCGTGCAATCGTTGCTGAAGGAAATTCACGGCGAGTGAGGTCGTTTCCGTGGGATTTCGCGTTAGCTTTGAAAAAAAAATCACATGAATAAGTTTGCTTGGTTGCTGATAGGTATGGTGGGAATGATGGCGTGCAAGAAAGAGCAGCCAGTGGTGGAAACGCCTGTTGCGACAGGCTATGTGCAATACGGCACACCGGTAGATACGGTGCCTGCGACTGTAGATCTTCGCATGTATGAAGTGAATTTGCGCGCATTCAGTTCGCAAGGCAATTTGCAGGGAGTAACCAATCGAATGGACAATATCAAAAACCTCGGAATTAACGCCGTTTGGTTAATGCCTATTTATCCGATTGGACAAGTCAATTCGGTGAACTCTCCGTATTGTGTTAAAGATTACAAAGCTGTTAACAGTGAGTTTGGAAGTTTAGCTAATTTGCGCACCTTAGTCGATGCAGCACATGCACGCGGGATGATTGTGATGTTAGATTGGGTAGCGAATCACACGTCGTGGGACCACGCTTGGGTTACGGCACATCCGGATTGGTATTCGCAAGATGCCAATGGAAATATCATCATCCCACCAGGCACCAACTGGAACGATGTTGCCGATTTGAATTACGACAACGCCGAGATGCGTCTGGCTATGATTGATGCTATGAAGTATTGGGCATTGGAGGCCAATATCGATGGATTTCGTTGTGATTATGCCGATGGTGTGCCGTTCGATTTTTGGCAACAAGCCATCAGCAGCTTGCGCAGTCTTCCAGGAAGATCGTTGGTTTTTCTAGCAGAAGGAACACGTGCCGATCATTATACCGCTGGATTTGACATGACCTATTCGTGGGATTTTTACACGGCCATGAAGAACGTCTATGGTGGAAGTGCAGCTACCACTTTGTACACTACGAGCAACACGGAATACAGCAGCATGCCTACCGGTAAACACAAATTGCGTTTTACTACCAATCACGACCAATCGGCTTGGGAAGCTACGCCCATGACCTTGTTTAACGGAGTAAATGGAGCGACCGCCGCCTCGGTGGTGACAACGTATTTAAAAGGAGTGCCTTTGATTTATACCGGACAAGAAGTTGGTCGCAGCGCATTGGTTCCGTTCTTTTCTAATTCACCTATTGACTGGACAGCCAATGCGACCATGCGCACCAACTACGAATCGTTCATGCAGTTCTACGCAAGTAGTGAGGTAGCTCGCAGGGGATATTTAACCACATTTAGCAACAGCGATGTGGTGTGTTTTCAGAAATTCACTAATCCGAATAAAGTAGTGGTCATCGCTAATATGCGCAACAGTGCTGTTACTTTCAATGTACCAACTAACTTTCAAAACAGTATTTTGGTAAATGCGCTAACTGGCGAGTCTATGAACATTGGAACCACGCTTAGCTTGTCGGCTTACCAATATTATATCCTGAAAAACTGATATAGATAAATCTTATGGATTCATAAAAACTATTGATTTGATTGATAGTTGTTCTTGGGTGTAGGTTTGCGTCGTTAAACTTAAACAACAAGAAAATGAGTTACGTAGGAAAACCATTTCCAAGCATTGCGGTAAAGGCAATGAGCGAGCTAGGTGATACGCAAGTGTTGAATTTGGTAGAGCTCGCTAAGCAAGAGAAAAAGAAAATAGTATTATTCTGGTATCCGAAGGATTTCACCTTCGTTTGTCCAACTGAAATCCATGCCTTCCAATCGGCCTTGGCTGAATTCACCGAGCGCAATACTTTGGTGGTTGGTGCTTCGTGCGATTCGCCAGAGGTTCACTTTGCTTGGTTAACGACGCCGAGAAACAGTGGCGGAATTGAAGGGGTGACCTTCCCATTGTTAGCTGATACAACCAAGCGTCTTTCAACAGAATTGGGCATTTTAGATGAGGAAGATGGTGTAACCTATCGTGCTACCTATTTGATTGATGAAACAGGAAAAGTGTTTCATGAGTCGGTGAACGATATGCCATTGGGAAGAAATGTAGAGGAGTACTTGCGCTTGATTGATGCCTATGCCCACGTGCAAGAACACGGTGAAGTTTGTCCGGCTAACTGGGAAAAGGGCAAGGACGCGATGTCTGCAACAAAGGACGGAGTAGCTTCTTATTTAGCGACACATTGATATGAATTACCAAGAATTAACAAACGATAATTTGGCTGAGCTCATTCAGCGTAATGATCGCGTGATGGTTCAGTATGGAGCCGCATGGTGTGGCAATTGCAAGATTGTCAAGCCTAAGTTTAAGCGATTGGCTACGGAAAATGAATCGGTGGCATTCGTTTATGTCGATGCAGAAGTTTTTCCTGTTTCGCGTGTATTGGCGAATGTATCTAATCTGCCCACCTTCGCGGCTTTTCAGAACGGTAAGTTGGTGAAGCAAGCTCAGGGAAATAAAGAAGAAACAATTAAAGACGTATTGCATGCGATTGCCAGTAATTAAGCATTTGGTTGAAGGTCCGTTCGATGAAGATTTTTTTGACGAGACCTTAATGGTGTTGGAGCGATTGATAGATGCACCCGCGATAAAGGATGAGGAGTTGGATGTGATTGGAGAATTGATGTCGAATTTGGAAGGTGCGAAAGCGGTGATGACGGACATACGGGTGAACAAGGTTCCTGAGAAGGAAGCGTTGAACGCCTTTATGAAGCGGGTTCTTGGATCTATTGATAAGTGAAGTTGTGGTTATGGTTAGGAAGGAAGAGCAACCGAGGTTGCTCTTCTTTATTTTTACACTATGAATTTTCAGCAATTGGAATATTTGGTGGCTTTAGACAAGCACCGAAATTTTGTAGCAGCCGCCGAATCCTGCTTCGTGAGTCAGCCTACCTTGAGTATGATGATAAAGAAGTTGGAAGAAGAGTTGGATTTGACGCTGATTCAGCGCGGCGTACAACCATTGAGTTTTACCGATGAGGGTGAACAATTGGTGTTGCAAGCCAAGCGTATTTTGGCTGAGCAACGCTTGATGAAAGATCTTTCCAAAGAATTGGTGAAAGGATTAAGCGGACATATACGCATGGGAGTAATTCCTTCGCTAGCGCCGCGGGTGGTACCACCGTTTATTCAAGAGGTGGAAAAGTCGGAGGTGAAGGTTACGTTTGAAGTGAGTGAAACGCCTACTGCGGTGGCGCATGAGCTCTTGTTGAACGGCGAGTTGGAAATGGCCGTTCTAGCGACAGAAGTGGATGCCCAACTTTTTAGTAGTGTAGAATTGTTTGAAGAACGTTTTGTTGCGTACGTGAATCCGAAGGAAAAACTTCCAGCGACGAAGTACATTCAGCCGAAGCACTTGAATCCAGATAAAATGTGGTACCTCAGTGAAGAACATTGTTTCCGTGAACAAGCCATGGAAATATGTTCGTACAAAGGCAAGCGCAAGCAACAGGTGAAATACCAAGCCGGAAGTTTGGTATCGTTGATACGGTTGGTGGATGCCAATGGGGGAATGACCATTTTGCCAGAGGGTACAGTTGAACATTTAACACCCAAACAAAAAAAGAATATCCGTGAATTTGCTCCGCCTTCACCGAAGCGTGTGGTGCGATTGGTCTTCTTAAAGAACTACCCCCGCAAACGCATGATAGAAGCGGTTTCTGCGTTTTTAGGTAAAGAGAAATAAGGACTGTAAACCATAGTTATTAACAACTGGAAGAGCTGATTTGATTTCCTATACTTTTAGTTCCAATATCAGGAATTCATGAGTCAGGCTCGATTTATTTTACTTTTTTTGGGAGTTTTATGGGGTGTGAGTTGGGTGTTTAGCGCGTGCAATACCCCTAAACCAAAATTGTCTTTTTATTACTGGAAGACCGTATTTGAGTTGACAGAACGAGAACATCAATTGCTGAGTGAATTGCAAATTGATCGTCTGTATATCCGCTATTTCGATGTGGTGGTTCAGAACGACGGATTAGAGCCGGTAGGAATTATTCAGTTTAAGGAAAAACCTAGCTGTGAAGTCGTTCCTGTTATTTATTTAACGAACGAAGCCATGCAGCACTTGGAAGGCATGTGGCGTCCGATGAATTTGGCCGATAGCATCATGAAGTTGGTTACGAATATTTCGGTAGCTGAAGAGATTGTGGTCAATGAGATTCAATTGGATTGTGATTGGACGGAAAGCACTGAGAAGGCTTATTTTAATTTGGTGGAAGAACTTCGAAATAAGAACAGCAACATCCATTTTTCTTCGACCATCCGCCTGCATCAAATCAAATACAAAGAGCGCACAGGAATTCCGCATGTAGATTCTGGAACCCTCATGTATTACAACATGGGTAGTATTGGTGCCGATACCTTGAATTCGATTTACGACCGTTCCATTGCCCTGCAATATTTATCGGAATTGTACGATTACGAATTACCCTTAAACGTGGCCTTGCCCATTTTTTCATGGGGTGTTCAAATACGTGGGAATGAGGTGGTGGATTTGGTGAATAAAATTGATATTGCTGCAATAAAGAAGGATAGTTTGTTTGTTCAAACCTCGGCACGTGAATTTGTAGCGCAATCGAACGGAGTTTTTGAGAACAAGTATTTTGCACAAGGTGATCGTGTTAAATTGGAATACGCCACGCCGCAGGCTATTCGTGAGGCAGTGGCAGATATTGCAGATCACGTTTCATCGACTCCCAAGGAAATTATTCTTTACGATTTAGACGAACTTAATTTTGAAAATCAATCTTATGAAAAAGGTTTTTTCGCTTCTCTTTGTACTGCTTTTTAGTATAGCAGCTGTAATTAGTTACAAACGTTCACGCGCTTGTGGCGGAGGCGATTGGGAGTACGAATGGCAATCTATTTTCACTCCGGAAGTGACTACGATGGATTCGACTTTGAGTCCGATGTTCTACGAAACGTATTATTCAACCTATTCAAGTTATTCTGATTGGTACTGGAAGCAAGACCAGGCGATGATAGAATGGAAGGAGTATTTTAAAGGGGAGATTCCGGAAGAGGCCATTCGTTTTTATTTGTTCAGTAATACTGGGGAAAAAGAATTTGCATCCATTGCAGGTGGCGCAAAATCGAGTGTTTCCTATCCAAAATTAGATTGGACCACTCCTAAAATGCGTGAATTCAAAGCATTCTTGAAACTGGCGAAGAAGGTGGATCAAGCATCGGACGGACGGAATTTCTCATGGGGTTATGAGCCACAGAAAAAGCAAGTTTATACGGGCGATGTGTTGATTGATGAACTTACCAAGCACTACCGCGAATCGACCAACGAAATCATGAAATTGAAATGGTGGTTTCAAGTGGTGAAGGCCAAGTATTACAGTGCCAATTCTACGTCATTGATTGCCTTCATGCAGGAAACTTCGTCGTCGGTGCCTCACGGAACTTATTACTACCGCGCCTTGAATTATTTAGGCGGTGTGTATTATAGACAGCGCAATTTCCCAACTGCTAACGCGTATTACGCGCAAGTGATGGCTGCTTGTCCGCAGTTACGTTTCGACGCATTGCTTTCTTATCACGGATTATCAGAGAATGATTTTCAATACGCCTTGAATTTGCTTTCAACACCTGCTGAGAAGGCTGCTATGTGGGCTATGCAAGGGTATTATACCGGAAATGATTTGGAAGCTATGCAGGCGATTTATGCTATAGATAGTAAGAGTGAATTGTTGGATGTGATGCTGTCGCGAAGTATAAATCGCATGGAAAACGTCATGGGGTATTCTGATCAAACCAGCTATCGCAATTACGTCAGCGATGTGGCAGCCGCTGTAGATAAGGATTTAGTGAAGTGGGTAGTCATGGTAGCACAAGAAGGGAAGGTAAGAGATAGGGAGGTTTGGAATTTAGCTGCCGCGTATTTGAATGCACTTACGGGTGAAAATAAATTAGCGGAGACGGAATTGGCTAGTGTGTTTGAGCACGGTAGTGCCATTGAAATAGATCAGGCGCATGTGTTGTCGTTGGTGAACGAAGTGATTCGTGTGGCCCATGAGGATAAGGAGTTCTATTCGTTTTACAATCGTGAACGTGCCGCCGAATTTGAGTCACGTGTCTATCCGCATTTGAATTGGTTGTTTGCGCAAGGTGATGAAATGACCTATGCTAGTTATTCGTATTGGAATTCGGATAGTAAGACCACGACCGTTCGGGTGCAATATGCATACGCTTGGGTGAAGCACATTATGTCTCTCATGTACACGTATGATATAAGAGGTGAGTTATTGAATCCCGACCCTAGTTATTACCACGAGTTACAGAACATCAGTGAGATGAAGCGTATGATGAAAGACCAGTCTGGTAATTCAAATTTTGACCGATTACTGTTGAGTGAGTATCCCATTAAATTGGAAGATATAGAATTGTATGAAGGGTTGGTATTGGTGTATAGCGGTCAATTGGAAAGGGGCAAAGCTCATTTTCAAAAAACTGAGTTAGCGAATGAAACCTTGATGGCGAATCCGTTTGAAGCGGGGATTCAAGATTGTCACGACTGTGATTTTGCCCAATTCAAAGGGACGCCTTGGACACGCATGACTACCTTGAATCGCATGATTAAACTGAACAACGATTTAGAGCGTGGGGTGGACAAATACCAATCGGCATTAAGTTTAGGAAATGCCTATTACAATTTGTCTTACTACGGAAACTCTCGTGCGTTTTATGAATCGAAATTGATGTACAGCTGGGGTAACTATGTGGATGATTTTCACGGTAAGTTTTTGAACTCTACGTTGAAGGCCATGAGCTATTACCGCATTGCATTAGATAATGCACGCAACGATGAAGAGCGAGCCAAATGCGAATATTTCATGGCGAAATGCGAGCGCAATGAGTTTTACAACTTTGGATGGGTAAGTGATGAGATGGACTTTTTAGCTTGGAATGGATTCGCAAACTTGAAGTCGAACTATTCGAATACCCAATTTTATCGCGACGTCATTCGTGAGTGCGGATATTTTAGAACCTATGTAGAAAAGAAGAACTAATTCAGTTCTCCGAATTTTCCGGCTTCAAAATCTTCGAACGCTTGAATCAATTCTGCCTTCGAGTTCATAACGAACGGTCCATAGGCGGCAATGGGTTCAAGGATAGGCTCCCCGCTAAGAATGAGTACAGTTGCATCTGCATCGCATGAGATGGTGAATGCTTCAGCGTCGTTATTGAACAAAGCGAAATGATTGGCAGGAACCTGATGTTGGTCGTTGATGGTTACCGAACCGCTTAAGACTAAAGCGGCGGTGTTATTTCGTTCAGAGAATTGGAAAGAGACTTTCGCGTTAGCCAATAATTTTGCGTTTAACAAATGCACTTCGGTAAACGTAGAAGCGGCCCCTTTGGTGCCATCGAAGTTTCCGGCTATGACTTCAACCACCCCCGTGTTATTGGGGAGATTAACTTTAGGGATGTCTTTGTTTTCGATGCCTTGGTATTTGGGTGGCGACATTTTTTCTGAAGCAGGAAGGTTTACCCAGAGCTGCACCATTTGAAATAAACCACCTTGTTTGGCCCATTCTTTTTCGTGGTATTCTTTGTGAAGAATTCCTGAGGCCGCAGTCATCCACTGCACATCGCCCTGGCCAATGACTCCGCTATTTCCGGCGCTATCGTGGTGAGCAACTTTACCTTGGTAAGCGATCGTAACGGTTTCGAATCCACGATGCGGATGCACATCAACTCCACGTGGCGTTTCGGTAGGAGGAAAAAAATGCGGAGCGCCATAGTCGAGCATGATGAACGGATTCATTCGTTCCATGGTTAAATAATAATCAGGAATGAAGTGATGCACTTTGAATCCATCGCCTACAAAATGCGTTGGGGGTGGTGGAATGATTTGTTGCAATGATCTGTTCATGGAGCGAAGTTAGTAATTGCAACTTGTTGCAGTAATTTAATTTACATGCTTACTTTTGCCCCATGAACAAAGAGGAAATGCATGGCTTGGGAAAGATTACCAAGTTGCACGGTTACAAGGGTGAATTGACGGTATTTTTAGATACACAGCGTGTAGCCGATTACAAGTCGTTGAAATTTTTGTTTCTAGAAATCAATGGAGAATTGGTTCCTTATCGCATTGAATTATTCGAACCCAAGACCAATGACTCTGCAAAAGTGAAGTTGGCCGGAGTCAATGACGAAGCCACAGCAAAATCGCTTCTTAAATCGCTGGTGTTTGTTCCACTTGATACGCTAAGTGCCCGCGACGAAGACCGCAGAGACATGTCGAATTGGATAGGCTATGAAGTGGAAGATGACGAATACGGAATGATTGGACATGTATTCGAGGTGATTGAACACCGCACGAATCCACAGATTGAAATCAAACATCCAACAGGAAAAATGATTCTGCTACCCTTGCATCCCGAGTTTGTTTTGGGAGTAGATGAGGAAAATCAGATGATTCATGTGCAGGCTCCAGAGGGCTTAATTGACTTGTATTTAGGCTAGTAAATACGAGTGTTTCGGTTGGTCTTTTGTGAAGAACATCACTTAGGCATTTTCTATTTTTTCCTACCTTTGCCGAACAATTTAATGACAGTCGAACCAAAATTTAACAAATGACAAACATTGGAACTCGTCCAGAAGGCGCTACGCTCGATTATCTAGGACTGAAAAATGTGGCTACTGCCTATTGGAACTACACTCCAGCAGAGCTCGTGGAAGAAGCAATTCTTCGCAGTGAAGGAACTTTAACTAGCAACGGTGCTTTAGCTGTTGATACCGGAGAATTCACTGGTCGTTCACCAAAGGACAAGTTTATTGTAAAAGACGCTAACACTGAAAACAGTGTTTGGTGGTCTCAGTTTAACATTCCGTTCGAAACAGAGAAATTTGATCGTTTGTACCAACGCATGTGCGCTTACTTGAATGGTCGTGAAGTTTTTGTTCGCGATGCATATGTTTGCGCCGATCCACGTTACCGCATGAATGTGCGTGTGGTTTCTGAGTTTGCGTTCAGCAATATGTTCGCTTCAAATATGTTCCTTCGTCCTACCAACGAGGAATTGAAAACCATTACTCCAGACTGGCACGTCATCTGTGCTCCGGAATTTATGGCCGACGCGGAAATCGACGGCACACGTCAGCACAATTTTGCAATCATTGATTTCACCAAGAAGATGGCTATCATCGGTGGAACTGGCTATACTGGAGAAATTAAAAAGGGAATCTTTACTGTATTGAACTACGTACTTCCTCACGAGCAAAACGTGCTTTCGATGCACTGCTCTGCTAACGTGGGTAAGGAGGGTGATACTGCGGTTTTCTTTGGACTTTCAGGCACAGGTAAAACAACATTATCAAGTGATCCGAACCGTCGCCTTATCGGAGATGATGAGCACGGATGGACGGACAGCACCGTTTTCAATTTTGAAGGTGGTTGCTATGCAAAGACCATTGATTTAAGCCGTGAAAAAGAACCTCAGATTTACGATGCAATCAAATTCGGAGCGTTATTGGAAAACATCGGATTTGAAGACGATGGTGTAACTCCTGATTACGCCGATAGCACAAAGACCGAGAACACGCGTGTATCGTACCCGATTCATCACATTGACAACATCATGACTCCAAGCTTGGGCGGTATTCCAAAGAATATCTTCTTCTTGACTTGTGACGCATTTGGTGTATTGCCTCCAATCTCTAAATTGAATAAAGGCCAAGCCATGTATCAGTTCATTAGCGGTTACACCGCGAAAGTCGCTGGAACAGAAGCAGGCATCACAGAACCGACTACCACTTTCAGTGCATGCTTCGGAGCGCCTTTCTTGCCATTACATCCGACTAAATACGCTGAGATGTTAGGTAAGAAAATCGACGAAAGTGGAGCGCAAGTGTGGTTAATCAACACCGGATGGTCTGGCGGCGCTTATGGCGTTGGAAGCCGTATGAAGTTAAGCTTCACACGTTCTATGATTACTGCGGCTTTAGAAGGTAAATTGAATGATGTGGACTATACCACTCACGAAGTGTTTGGATTGGCAATGCCGAATTCTTGTCCAGATGTTCCTGCTGATATTTTAAATCCTCGCAACACATGGGCTGATAAAGCTGCATACGATGCGAAGGCAAGTGAATTGGCAGAAAAGTTTATTCACAACTTCGAGAAATTCAAAGAATTTGCGAATGCTGAAATCATGGCTGCTGCTCCGCATGTAGCTGTGAAATCTTAATAGAAGAACATGAAATTACGAGGCCACAGTGTATGGATTTTATCCCTTATGCTGTGGTCTTGTGGTTTTTTAGATGATCCGGTTGACTTATCGGGTCAGGACAAAGAATGGCGCGAATATGAAAGTAGAGCCGACGCGCGCGAAACAAATTTAGTTGCTCTTCTAAAGGAAGATGTTCAGGCTTCCGTATGGGCTTCACTGGTTGAACTTTCGTACTGGGATGATTCAATAGCTGGAAAGCATTACACCTTACTTGTACCTTCCGATGCGGCGCTGCGCGCCGTAGGACTTGACGATGTGAAAGAACTTGTTCCTCCACGTAATCGCGAATTACTGAATAGATGCGTTGGAAGACACTTGTTCAAAGGAATATTGGTGATGCCTTTGCGCAATGACACGGTCTTGGTCAATGCCCTGGGAGAGCGTATTTCGTTCAACAGCGTAACGCATGAATTGGAAGGGGTAAAAATGGCCGATAAGGCTGAAACCGTCAGAGCGGGAAGTCTCATTCATATCTCGGGTGTCTTGCGTTGGGAACGCACCAAAGCGCAACTTTTATACGAATAGAAACGTCTTTTTATTTGTTCTGTTGTACTTTTCACTTATGAATTTGAGATTGCTTCTTGCCGCGTTTTTCTTGGTGCAATTAAGTGCTGTGGCCCAGCCATTGACACGTGCTTACACTGTTCCTGTGGAAGCGGACGGATATAGTTTGTCGAATCCTTGGTCAGGAGGAATTAATTCCGGTCAGGTATCTCACATTGATGTGAATGAAGACGGCTTGCAAGATATTTTCATCTTCGATCGGATTGGCTCGCGTATTTCAGTTTTTGTAAATGAAGGAACACTTAACGGGCAGACCTATTACCGCTACACCCGCGAGTACAACAACGCTTTCCCAAGTACCATGAAAAACTGGTGCTTGTTACGCGATTACAATTGCGATGGAAAGGCCGATATTTTTACGAATTCGTACAGCGGAATGATAGTGTTTAAAAACACTTCTTCGAACGGGGTCTTGAGTTTCGAACCTGCGAACAACGGACAAGCCATTCAGGCGAATTACGATTTTGGAAATCCGTTTATGGCTTCGGTGTATTGTATCAGCGTGGATGTTCCTTCGATTGATGATTTTGATAACGACGGTGATTTAGACATTTTCGCATACACTGAACAAAGCACCACGATTTATTATTTCAAATCTATGCAAGCCGAGAACGGCAATTGCGACAGTTTTGATTATGTGTGCGCAAACCGTTGCTACGGTATGTTTGGCGAAAGTCCTGAAAGTTTTTCGTTGATTGAAGGCGCTAGTTTTGACTGCGGTTTCAATGTCGTAAATCCGAAATCGTTGAAGCATTTGCATACAGGAGGAACCTTGTGTCAAATTGACTTGGATGACAATGGGATAAAAGATTTAATTATCGGCGACGTAACAGAAACGTATTTAGTAGCTGCTTACCTGGTTGATACTCCTAGCTTACTGGATAGTCTGGATCACGCAGATGCCAATTTCCCGGCGTTAGTGGGTGGAGGCCCTGCGGTGGATTTACCCTTGTTCCCAGCTACGTTTTATCTTGATGTGAATAATGACGGTGTAAAGGATTTAGTGGTTTCTTCTAACGCCTATGCCAGCGCGGAAGATCGTGCTTCCATGTGGTGGTATTTAAACACAGGAACCAATTCACTTCCCCAATTTCAATTTCAAAATAGAACATTCTTACAAAACGAAATGTTAGATTTCGGAACAGGCGCTTACCCGGTGGTTGTGGATTTTGATCAGGATGGATTGAAAGACTTGTTGGTTACCAATTACCGCTATTACGACGAGACTAACGGCTCGAACACCCACACTTCTCGAATTCATGCCTATCGCAATTCGGGGACGGCTGAGAGTCCGGCTTATTCGTTTGTTTCATACAATTGGCTGCCCTTGGCAATCGATACCTTAGACAGTAAGTATTTGGCTTTTGGTGACGATGATGGCGACGGTGATTTAGATCTTTTGATTGGTACGCAAACAGGCTTGTTGGTGAAGTTTACCAACGACGCAGGGCCTGGAAATCCGTTGAGTTTTTCAGGAACAGGAACACCGTTGTTCAACAGCAACAACGCGCTCATTGATGTAGGACAATTTGCCGCACCACAATATGTAGATCTTGATCACGACGGGAAATTAGATTTAGCCGTAGGTGAGAAGAACGGTAATGTGAATTATTACCACAATATTGGCAGTCTTACCAATCCGTCGTACGAGTTTGTAGAAGACACCCTAGGCGGCATGGTGGCTACGAATATCTTGGGAATCTTTGGGTATGCCGTTCCGCATTTCTTCTTGAATGAAAACAATGAATGGGAAGTGCTTTTGGGAACGGAGACCGGTCAAATCAATTACTATACGAATGTAGAAGGAAACCTGTTGGGCGATTTTGTGTTGAACACAACCGATTTTCAAAACATCAATGAAGGTCAACGCGCGGGGGTGTGGTACGAAGACATTACCAACGACGGAAAACCAGATTTGTTTATTGGACAAATAGGCGGAGGGTTGGGATTGTATGTGAGCGACACCACCATTTTGGTTTCTGAGCTAGAACGTGCGCGTGTAAACGTATTCCCGAATCCAACTACCGGTGAACTTACTGTTCAATCGTCACGAGAAATTCCTGCTAACTCTAGTTTGCTAGTTATTGATATGCAAGGAAGAGAAGTGAAACGTTTGCGTGTTTCTGGAAAGACCATTTCAGTAGGCTTGAATGATTTGCCAACAGGATTGTATGCCTTACAGCTGAACGGGCAATTCGTAAGTAGAGTCGTAAAGAACTAAGCTTCGTTCCAAATTTTCCAAGATTCTTCGGCTTGTATTTCAAGCATGTTGCTACCGTTGCAGATCGTAGCGCCTTGTGCTTCTGCACGTGCTAGGAATTGTGTTTTGGTTGGATTGTAAATTAAATCAAAGCATATGTGCGACGAAGTCAAAGCATCGTAAGGAATACGAGGAGATTCGTCGGTGTGCGGGAATTGTCCAACTGGCGTGGTATTCACGATCAGATTGCATTTGCTTATCAATAACGGCGTTACTTGTTCGTAGCTACAGATGCTAGCTGCTGCAGGATTTCGACTTACATAAAAATTTCGGATACCCAATTGGTCGAGGACATATTTCACGGCAAGTGAAGCGCCGCCTGTGCCTAAGATGAGTGCGGTTTCAACTTTGTTTTCGATGAGTGGAAGCAGAGAGCGTTTGAAACCAATTACGTCGGTATTGTACCCGTGCCATTGGCTATTCACCTTCTTTACACAATTGACAGCACCCACACTTTGCGCTTCAGGACTGAGCTGCGAGAGGAAAGGGATGATGGCTTGTTTGTAGGGAATGGTGACGTTGAAGCCATCGAGTTGGTGCAATGCTTCGATGTTCTTGAAGTTAGTTGCTTCAGGGACTTCGATGTTTTTGTAGGAATGCGGAAGGTTTTCGCGTTGGAATTTCTCGGTGAAATAGGATTCAGAAAAACTGTGTTTCAGTGAAGCACCGAGCAATCCGAATTTCATAAGCGAGGTGTTCTTCGCGACTTGATGAAGGCGATAATCATGGGTAACAGAGAGAGAACGATGATACCCACCACTACTGCTTCGAAGTGTTTTTCAACGAATGGAATGCGACCGAGAAAATACCCTGCGGCAGTCATGGAAGAAATCCAAAGTGCACCACCGATTAAATCGTAGGGAAGAAATTTTTTGCGATAGCTCATTTCACCTACACCGGCTACGAATGGCGTGATGGTGCGAATGATAGGAACGAAGCGCGCCATGATGATGGCTTTTGTTCCGAATTTTTCAAAGAAATCATGGGTCTTTTTGAGGTTCTTTTCAGACACCAACGGCTTATCACGGAATTGTTTATTTAAGATTTTATGTCCGAAAAAACGTCCGATGAAGTAGTTGACTTGATCACCAAGAATAGCAGCGATGACTAGAAAAATGATCAAGTAGATTGGATTGATGGCTTCACCGCAAGGAGAAGATTTAGCGGCCAATGCGCCCGCTGCGAAGAGCAGTGAATCGCCCGGAAGGAAAGGAAATATGACCAATCCAGTTTCGGCAAAAATGATGGCGAAAAGAATTACGTAAAACCACACTCCGTAATCGCAAAGCAATTGAGGCAATGCATCATTGAGGTGAAGTGCGAAGTGTAAAAACGATTGAATGAATTCCATAGGTTAGATGCTGCATTTCATAGCGGGGTCGAATACCTCGGCCCAGCCTTGCACGCCCCCAGTTAAGCTGTACAGTTCACGTTGGGGGTAACGTTGAAGGAGATGATAGACCACAGCATCTGAGCGTTTGCCGCTGTTGCAATGGAAAATAATGGGCAGGTGAGTAGGAAGGGTTTCAAAAACGTCTGCAACTTGATCCATTGGAACGTGCTTACCACCGAGGGTGCACAGGGTTACTTCATATTCCTCACGAATATCGATGAGGATGTATTCTTTGTTAGCGGATTTCCAATTGGCAAATTCTTGCGGAGAAAGTTGCATAGCGGATTAGGCTTTTGATTTTGAAACGATGTCTTCTGGTAGGTAATCGAAGAAGGTATCGCCACGAAGACCAGAACGTAAACACTCGAGTGGAATAACTTCGTTTTCTGCGATGTTACCTAAGTTTACATTGTGTCCAAGGCTTTTGATGAAATACACTTGCTGCGCTTTTTTAGGTGCTTCCCAAATGATATCATTGCCATTTACCTTGCTAAGAATTTTATTGATAAGCACCACGTGGGCTTGTCCGCTTGGACGATAAATACCTACGGTACCAGATTCACGTGCTTCAGCAATAACTTTCCAAGAGCCAGCAGCCAATTCGTTTTGCATCATTTTGATCCAACGTGTTGGACTAATTAAAATGCCTTCTTCTTTCGAACCAACTTCAGAAAGTACACGGTAATTTTTAGCGAAATCGGTGATGACTTTGCATTTTTCACCGTGGTCAACAGACATAGAACCATCTGAAACCTCGACGGTGTCGATGCCTAATCCGTCGATGTATTTGCGGTATTTGTCTAATTCGCCGCGCACCCAACATGCTTCGAAGAGGGTACCACCAACGTAGACTTTAATTCCAGCGTTTTGATAGAGTTTAACTTTCTCTTTTACGTTTGAAGAAAATACAGACGTTCCGAATCCGAGTTTAACAAGGTCAATGTATTCGGCGCCTCCGTCAATCATGTCTTCGGCTTGACGAAGAGAGATACCCTTATCCATAACCATGGTCAATCCAAATTCACGGGTCTTTTTTTCGCGGTTAGGTAGGTGGCTTAGTTGAAGATTCATATCACAAATTTTGGCTAATATCGGAATAAAATACTTAGTGTGAAAGTGACACTTATTGGTTCTCGTTTTTCAACGTGATGTACAACGGCAACTGAAGGATTTGGGGGAAGTATTCTTCCAGGTCTTCCAGGGGTTGACGATCTTGTGACATGAGGAATTGCAGCAATTCTTCAGCGGGAACTTGGTGTCCGGTTTCAAAGAGATAAACCACGCGGCGGTAGCCCACGTCGGAATTTCCCAAATGAATGAGCGAGGCTTCATTAATGATTTCCAAAGCTCTTTTTGCATCGCCGCTGCGGTAATGCACATCGGCTAGGCTAATCCAGGTGTCTGGATTGTCGGCGAATTCCTTGACCATCTTCTCGCCGATTTCCATGCCTTCGGTGAAAAATTTTAATTTGATTAGGACTTCGATTTTATAGAGTGCGTAATCGGGATTCTTCGGTTCAAGCGCAATGGCTTTGTCGAGGAAGGGCAGCGACTCCATGTGTTTTTCTTGTAAGTCCATGACCACGCCAATTCCCAAATACGCATCGGCCCAGTATTCGTCAGACTGAATGCTTTTGTTGTAGTAGAACATAGCCTTGTCGTAATCACCTAATTTTTCAAAGCATTCTCCAACGTGGCAGTAGATAGGTGCTTGAGGCGGTTCAATGGTGTAGGATTCTTCCAAGACATCGAGGGCGTCTTGGTAGCGTTCTAATTTGAAAAGGGCGTGTGCCTTGTTGTAATAGGCTGGCGCGAAGTCGTGCTGAATGGCTAAACAATAGTCATACGCTTCAATAGCGTCTTCGGCTTTATCTAATTTTTGAAGTGCGTTTCCTAGGTTGTACCATGCGGCAAAACTGTACGGATGCTCATCAATGAATTGCTGGAAGAAAGTGGCGCATACGGCAGGTAATCCGGCTAAGTCGAAACAAAACGCCAATTCATACAAGAGGGTTTCGTTTTCAGGACTGCGGCGGATGGCCTTTTTAAGAATATCAATCGCCTTATCGTAGCGTTCGAGGTTTTCGTACTCGAGTGCAACTTCTAGGTAAATGTCGTCAATCTCTTCTTCATTGCAGACTTCAAGTGCGCGTTGGTAATACTGAATGGCTTTGACATGTTCGCGCAATTGGCTGTACACAGCTGCCATGGTCAGCAACATCTCATCGTTGTTCGGTTCGAATTTCTCTAGCACTTTCAATCGAGAAAGGGCTTTCGATAATTGTCCGATGCCTGCCAGTAGTTGAACTTCTTTTAAGATGAGCGAAGTGTTGTCAGGAAAGAGGGTATAGGCGTATTCCAAGGCCTTGATAGCCTTTTGGTAGCTAAGGGTGCTTTGGTATTCGTCTATGATGGCTTCAAACTGTTCAACGTCGAAATAATATGATTCATTATTTTGAATCATTTGTTCGAAGCGTTTAATGAGGTCGTTGCTGTTATGAAAGTCCTGAGAATCGTCGCTCATTGAGGTCCATGCGTTTGGTGTAAAGTTAACCAATAAACGCCAGACCTTGGTTAGGAATATTTGAACAGGTAATACACGACCTTGATGTATTCACCGAAGTAGGTGATGAGTCCCTCTTCGTTTTTGTACCATTGGTCGGGTCTAACGTTTTCTGTATCAGCACCAATAAATACGACTTGAATGCCTTCTTTTTGAAAGCGTTCTTGGAAGGTCATGCGCAAACGGCGCAGGTGATAAATGCTGCTGAGGAGTCCGATTTTTTTGTACCCATGCTCTTTGCACAGGGCCAGAATCTCATTTGACTCGTCGAAGGTGCTGTGGGCATGCCCTAACGGAGTAATGAGGGTGGAATCGATGCCATTGTTGACCATGCATTTCTTGGTGAGTTCAGCTTCGGTGATATGATAGCCGAAGGCTTCCACTTGCGAGGGGTAATGTCCGCCTGTTGTGAACAGAGCTGCATCTGGATAGTGTTGATGGTAGGTCACGGCAGCAGTGCCACGTTCCAACGGATTTCCACCTAGAACAAATAAGGCTTCGGTTGGTTGTGGGTCATCGGCTGCCGCCAGAAAATATCCAAATCCGTTAAGAAAGGTATGTCGGTACGAATAAAGAAAAATGAAAAAGAGAATTAACCAAAGCAGCGACAAGAAACGTGAGGTCCATTTTGATCTCCAGCGAAAGCTGTAAGAGAAGTAAGTGAATTGGTTATCTACAAAATCTTTTTTCATTCGGTGACGTGCATGTGTTGTTCCAGCAGCGGACTGAAGTCATTGGGTACTTCGAGTTGCAGGCTTTCGTGGACGTTGATGAGTTCTTGTTTTGAAATAGCGAAGTCGGTTTGGTATTTCGTACTGTCGTACCATTCGGTTGCGAAGGCGGTTGAAATTTCAAATCGATTCGAAACGCGGAAGATGTTTTCGCGGTCTTCCATAAAGAGTTTGCACCGCTCGTTCATGATAGAAAGAACCTTGTGAATAAGGTCGCCTTTTTGAGCGAGTGCCTCGTTATTGGCCACCGCCACAAAGCCGCACCACGGCGCTTGAAAGGTGTCTAAGAAACACAACAATCCCTTTTTTACATACGGGATGGTCATGTATTTTTCCCAATAGAAATAATTGGTTTCTTTTGCAGCTAAACTTTTTATGGCGTTGTTCAAGTTTGAAACTTCAACGTATTGCTCATCGGTTGGATGCATGCCCACTTGTTTGGCGTGAATACGCGCCATCAAATGCGAACCCGAGCCTTTTCGAGAAATAGCGTACTTCAATGGGTGTGGACCTTTGATAAGCGGTGTGTCTTGAAAGCCGCTGTATATGCCCCATGTAAGCGGAGTAGCGGTGTACACTTTTACAATCTTTGCGTTTAATCCGCGATGAAAAGCGCTTACAAATCCTTCGGTGAGCATAAGTGCAATATCGAGTTCGCCTTCTTGTAAGGCTTGTGTCATAACACCCGTGCCACCTGCGAAATAGGTCCAAGAAACTTGTGCATTCAGTTCGCCAAATACGTCTTGTTCTAACGCCAATTGCCAAGGTAGGTTGAAGTGTTCAGGAACGCCTCCAATTCTCAATGTGATTTTTTTCTCCATGTTAATAGCTTCCGTTCCACTTACGAAGGAACCACTCTAGCGAAAGTAGAAAGAGTAATGCAAACAAGAGCGGTTTCCATTCTATTAAATCTCTTACGCGTTGTTCTTCGTGCGAGACGCTGGTAATGTCTGCACGATTTTTAAGTTCAGCAATGAGTTCAGTCATTTGCTGTGGTGCGAAACGTTTTCCTTTGGTAGTTGAAGATAGTTGTTCTAGTAATGCAAAGTCTGCTATGGATTTCGAACGTTCAAGAGAAATAGATTGGACAGCAAATCCGCCTTGCTTGTCGAACGATTCAGAGCCGTTGTAGGCGTGCGCTTCGAACTTGTAATTGCCCGCAGGAAGCAAGCCCATGTTTAAATGATATCCGGTTGACGAAGGCGAGAACGCATAGTCGGCCGTTTTGCCATCGGGCATGAGTAACTTCAAAGAAACGTTTTGATTGAGTATGGGCTCGAAAATTTCGTTGTACAATTCAGCATCGATTTGCACCGCTTCATTTTCTGCAAATGATTTTTTGTGATTGATTCTGAATTTTTCTTTGTTCTCTTTCACACCAATAAACTGCACACATTGCACAATCATTTGATTGATTAATTCATGTGAATTCTCTAATTGATACAGGGCCATTTTCCAACGCCAAACTCCTTCACCATTCCAAACAGCGAGGTGATGATCGGGACTGCCACCGAAAGAAAGCAATGGCATTTCGGTTTGTATTTTACCAATACGTTGAAAGAACAACGGTTGTATACCTGGTGCTACACTTAGGTTTCCGAAGGGAACAGAAAGAGGAGGAAGCAAGGCACTAACGGAATTCCATTTCGAGTCTAATGAGAAATAACCAAAATTGGCGTTGATTCCGGCTTGTACATCGGTAGATTTTCCTTGGTAGCCATTCAACGAATATCCGGTATTCAATTGGTTGAACGAAGGGAAATCGGTTTGACTTCCGAGGATAAACCAGATAGGAATTTTTAGTTGGAAAGCCTGCGTCAAATAGTTCTTTCCGTTGGCACCTGCGCCCGGTAATTGATGCGCAATGATCATGTCGTAATCGGCAATGCTACCTTTGAACTGATCTACCGTACTTACTTCGACTTGATAGTTTTGTTGTCCTTTTATCGCCGACGCGAAGGTGGCGAGGTCGGGATGCGGAGCATGAGCGAGGATGAGAATTTTTTGTCGGTTGTCAATGACTTCGACATAAATAGTTTCTTCGTTATTTCTTAAATCCACTTCACTGCCTGTTGCAGCAATGCGAATTTGATAGGCATGAATTCCCACTTCATTGGCGGGTAATGTAAAGTCGATGCTTTGAAAATCGCGATTTCCAGAAAAGGCTATTTGTTGTGAGGCGAGGGTAGCGCCGTTTTTCGAAATGGAAACGGTGGTGGATTGTCCCCCTAATTTTCTTCCTTCCAAACTTACTCTTACGGGGAAATTATTTCCGAGGTAAGCGAGTTTATTCGCGCTAACATTGGAAATAAGCGCATCACGCAAGAGGGTGGTATCACCCAGAGCAACGGTGAATACGGGGACTTTCAATTGTTGAAACGGTGCAACCGGATGTGGACCTTTGTTGTACAATCCGTCAGACGCCAATACCACAGCACGTATGTTCTTTCCCGCTAAGCGTGCGTCGAGTTCGCGTTGCAATTTCCCGAAATGGGTGGTGACTTCGTTAAAGGTGGCTTGGGTTCCATCGGTCACAGCATCGCCAAAAAGCAGAGGAACTACTTCGTATTCACTTCCTAATTCGTCTGCTATTTTACTCCATTGCGCAAGAAAATCAATTCGGTAGAACGACGAGTCTTTGCAGTTTACAATAGAAGAGCTGTTGTCAAGAGCTAGCACAACCACCGGTTTTTCTACCTCGGTAGTGCGTGTGTCTAACAGTGGTTTAAAAAGTAAGAGAGTAAGAATGGCGACCAATAAAAAGCGAAGAGCAGCCAGTGCTCTTCGCAAGTTTTTCGACCACGATTCTTTTTTATTGCCAAGGTAGTACAAGGCAATGGCGTAGGCTAATCCCACCCAAACACAAAGGCTTAGCAGCCACGGAGATGCTTGAGTAATGAGATGTGCCATAGCTTACATGTGCATACCGCCACAAACGTGAAGCGTTTGTCCGGTTACGTATGAACTTAAATCTGAAGCTAAGAATAACGAGGCGTTCGCAATATCGGTAGGTGTACCTCCGCGTTTCAACGGAATGGTAGCGCGCCATTCATCGACCACTTTCGGATCTAATTTCTCGGTCATTTCAGTTTCAATGAATCCAGGAGCAATAGCGTTGCAGCGAATGTTACGAGAACCCAATTCTTGAGCAACTGATTTGGTGAATCCGATCATACCTGCTTTTGATGCAGCGTAGTTCGCTTGTCCGGCGTTACCCGTGGTACCAACGATTGAAGACATGTTGATGATAGAACCGCTTCTTGCTTTTAACATAGGCTTAATAACGGCCTTGGTTAAATTGAAAGACGATTTTAAATTCACACGAATCACTTCGTCCCATTGTTCTTCACTCATACGCATTAAAAGCGTGTCGCGTGTAATACCTGCGTTATTGATAAGGATGTCAATGGTTCCGAATTCAGCAACTACTTCGTCAACCAGCACTTGAGCCGCGTTGAAATCTGAAGCATCGCTTTTATATCCTTTTGCTTTCACGCCAGAGGCTGCTAATTCAGCTTCAAAGGCGCGCGCTTTTTCTTCTGATGAGGCGTAGGTGAATGCGATAGAGGCACCGTGTTGTGCGAATACTTCGGCAATTCCTTTACCGATTCCGCGTGAGGCGCCTGTGATGAGCGCTACTTTTCCTTCTAATAATTTCATGGTTGATAGTTAGGTTTACAAATCTACTGCTTCGGCAATAAGTTCAGCAATGTCTTTTACTGCCAAGGTATGTTCTTGTTCGAAGTGTTTTACACCGTCGGTCATCATGGTATTGCAAAACGGACAACCCGTCGCAATAACGTTGGCCTTAGTTTCGAGCGCATCTTCGGTGCGTTCTATATTGATTTCTTTGTTTCCTTTTTCTGCTTCTTTGAACATCTGAGCGCCACCGGCACCGCAACACAATCCGTTGGTTTTGCAACGTTTCATTTCAACCAATTCAGCGTCTAACGCTTGAATCAATTGACGGGGAGCTTCGTATTCTCCGTTACCACGTCCGAGGTAACACGGGTCATGGAAGGTGATGCGTTTGCCTTTGTATTCGCCGCCCTCGATTTTTAATTTTCCTTCCTTCATTAACTCTTCAATGAGTTGGGTGTGGTGAAGTACTTCGTAGTTTCCACCTAATTCAGGGTATTCATTTTTGAGAGTGTTGAAGCAATGCGGACAACCGGTAACCACTTTCTTCACCTCGTAGGCATTCATAACTTCGATGTTCTGCATGGCCATCATCTGGAATAGGAATTCATTCCCTGCACGTTTGGCGGGGTCTCCAGAGCAACCTTCCTCTGAACCTAAAATGGCGAAAGAGACGTTACAGTGATTAAGAATTTTGGCAATGGCCTTGGTAATTTTCTTTGCACGGTCGTCGAAACTACCTGCGCAACCTACCCAAAACAATACTTCCGGTTGAATGCCTTCGGCCATACAATCGGCCATGGTACGTACTTTAAATTCCATTGCTTATTCGTTTATCCAGTTTGCGCGATCGCTTGCAGGCATGGCCCACGGTGCGCTATTGTTTTCAATATTGTTGAACATCACCGTAATGCTTTCTGGTGATTTAGATTCTTCCATGATTAAGTAACGGCGTAAATCAACCAAGATTTCCATTGGATTGATATTTACCGGACAGGCGTTGGCGCAGGCATTACACGTGGTGCAGGCCCAAACTTCTTCCTCCGAAATATAATCGCGCAACAACGATTTTCCGTCGTCGCTCCATTCGCCGTTGTTTTTCAATTTCGCATTTCCAATTTCTTCCATGCGATCTCTAACGTCCATCATTACTTTACGTGGCGAAAGCAATTTGCCCGTTTGGTTAGCCGGACATTCGCTGGTGCATCGTCCGCACTCGGTGCAAGAGTAAGCACTCATAAGCTGTGTGCGTTTCAAATCAAACACATCTTTTACTCCGAAGCGATTGAATTCTACGGGTTCAATTTCAGCGTTTGGATTCAGCATCAATTTAACCTCGTTGGTAACGGCTTTCACGTTATAGATTGAACCAGGCTTTTGCAATTTGCTGAAGTAGGTGGTAGGGAATGCAAGTATGATGTGTAAGTGTTTCGAGTAAGACAAATACACGATGAAGCCTAAAATACCTACGATGTGAAACCACCAGCAGAAGTGATCGATAAATTCTAATCCAGAAGTTGAAACGCCCGCAAGCAAGGGTTGCAAGAATTGGCTCACCGCGAAGTTTCCTACTTGAGTGTAGTGTTCAATGTGACGAGTTTGTAAAACTCCGTCAGCGGCGTCCATGAACAAGAACGCCGACATCAATAATATTTCAGTAGTAAGAATAAGATTCGCATCGGTTTTTGGCCATGTTTTCATTTCGGCCAAATGAAAGCGACGAATGCGAGCCACATTCCTACGCAAAAGAAAAACTACGCAGGCCAGTAGCACAAGCAGTGCAAGCACTTCAAACGCATTGATAAGAAAATGATAGAACGAACCCAAACCTGAAAAAGCGCGATGGGTACCGGTGAATCCGTCGGTTAAAATCTCCAATAATTCAATATTGATGATGATGAATCCAACGTAAACAATGACGTGTAAGAAGGCGGCAAACGGACGGGTAAACATCTTTCCTTGTCCCAATGCTACACGAAGCATCGTGCGCACGCGTTCGTCTTTTCGGTCGGTTGGACCACTGGGTTGTCCGAGTAGGATGTTTCCGCGGACAAATTGATAGCGTTTGTAAATAAAAAACGCTGCAGTAAGTACTAATAGCGCGAAGGCAATTTGACTCATAGGTTAAAATCTAATGGGGGTAAAGGTAAAGGTTAGTTGGTAAACAAGGTATTATTTCGAGGTGGAATTTGCCTCTTTTTCCTTGATCATTTGGTCAACTACTTTACGCATATCTTCAAGCTCTGCTTTCGAGAAACGATCCGTATCTCTTCTTCCAAATAACGAGAATCCAACATAGTTTTTCGGATGGGTGCGCATGTCGTCTAACAATAGGTCTAAACTGTGTGAGGCGCTAACCAGTTCATTGTGTAGCGAGTCGGTATTCACCAGTTTTCCAAGGCTACCTTGTCCGTTGTTCACCTTCTCCATAACGTTTTCAAAATGTCCCATGGCTTTGTCCACTTTATACAAGGTACTAGCTAGGTTCATCTTGGCTAAGGTGTCACTTAGGTTAGAGAAATTCGAAATGGCGTTCGTGATCTTCTCGTTGTTTTTGCGAATGTTATCGGAAATACTTTCCACATTGTCGAAGATGCTGTTAATTTTTCCGGTGTTGTTCGCAAGCACATTGTCTAGATTCATCGAAGTGCTTTCCAAGTGGTTGATGGTGCGTTGCAACGACGAGAACACCTGTGGTAGTCCGTCAGCCCCTGAATTTTCCAAGGTATTTTGTAAGACAGAGAGCACGCTATCTACCCCGCGGAATAAATCTGACGTCTTCTGTTTGAGTGGTTCAATTTGTTGTTTAATGGTTTCGGTTAATCCAAGTTCCACCTCACCAAATAAGGTGTCTTTCGAAACGGCTAATACAGCAGAATCTCCTAGTACAATTTGAATGGCTTTTCCTCCGAAGAAATCAGAATCGAAAATTTTCAATTTGGTGTCTTTCGGTATGTTTACTTTGGCGTCGTTCAAAACGACTTCAACCACCATTTTTCCCGAACCATTCTCTTCCAGCTTAATTGTTTTAACGGTTCCGATTTTAAATCCGTTTAGAATAACCGGACTAGAAGGCTCTAAGCCAGCGATGTCAGTATAAACTGCGTAATAACGGGTTTGAGAAACGAAAAGGTTAACTCCTTTCAAGAAGCTGAGTCCGAAATATACAAGAGCTAAAACAATAATTACAAATGCGCCAATAACGGCTTCGTTTCTAATTTTTTTACCACTCATTCTTGCGTCTTTTTAAGGGCTTCTTCCATACTAATGCGTTCACCGTTTACAAAGGCTACCACGAAGGCGCCTGTAAATCCAGCTTCGCGAAGCAATTTTTGATTCTTTTTTGCTTCCTCTAAGCTGCGTGACGATCCCGCCATGTACTTGTGAGTCCCGTTGCTAAGGTATTCCTCAAATTTTGGTAAACCGTGAAATTGCTGTGAATTTTTATTAATAGCCTGCGCCGAACTGAGTATCTGCACCTTGAACATGACTTGGTCTTTCTCATCCTCGCGCCAAATCAGCGATGCATAATCGACCGTTGGTTTGATTTCGTTTTGTTTCACCACCACTTCTTGTCCATTCACGGGCTGCACGTTGAAAAGTTTTGCTTGGTAATCTTGGAAGGCTCTATAAATAGCGGCGCTCATGTATTCCTTTCCTTCGGCGCTTTGCAAATAATCTTCTTCGGTACTGTTGGTTAGAAATCCAAGCTCAACTAAAATACTAGGCATGTTCGTAAAGCTAATTACGTAGTACCCCGCTTGCTTTACGCCGCGGTCTTTTCTTCCCACTTTCACACGAAACTGGTCTTGGACGTTCTTAGCCAATTGAATACTCTTGTCTTGAAATATGTTTTCGCGCAGACTCAGGGCGATGTAGGTGTCTGGATTGTTCGGGTCGAATCCTTCGTAATCTCTGCCGGCATTGCTCTCTAAGAAGATAGAAGCATTTTCACGCATTGCCGTGCGCAAGCTTTCTTCCGATTTGTGCAATCCCATCACAAACGACTCAGAGCCGCTGGCTGCTGTATTGTCGTTGGCGTTGCAGTGAATGGAAATGAAAAGGTCGGCGTTGTTGGTATTGGCAATCTCTACACGACGCTTCAACGTGGGAAAGGTATCGCCGGTGCGGGTGTAAACCACCTTTACATTCGGGTAATTGGCTTCAATAAGTTTACCTACTTGCAGGGTTACCGCAAGGGAAATGTCTTTCTCTGTTTTCGAGTAGCGGCCTGTTCCCAGGTTACCTGGGTCGGTGCCTCCGTGGCCGGCATCTAGCACGACAACAAATTTTTTGTCGGTGGCTTCGCGAAGGCTTGCGCCGACACCAAAAACAAAAACCAGGAGCAAAAGGGTAAAGATTTTTACCGCATGTCGCATCTTGGGTTTATTTTCTGAAATCTTATGCATAGCTTTGAGGCCTTTAACGGCAATAAAACAAAACTATTTCCTTTCTCAAAGCATGACATTGCGGCTGACAGTAATTTTCACGTTCATCTTGTTGATAAGGTGGTCAGGCGCTTCAGCTCAAACAGACTCTCTGGTAGTGCCGTTAATCGACACCAATTACGTGGTTGGCGATAATGTACTTTCCGACGATGTGCATTATTGGGGGAAGGACAGCACTGTGATGGACCTGATCAACGAACGCGTTTTTCTTTACGGAGAAGGCTCTTACGTCCAGTTTGGTTCTATGGAAGTAAAGGCTGGGTACATTGCTTTTTCACTGAATGAATACACCGCATTTGCAAAGGGATTAATAGATTCTAGCGGGAAAGTCGTTGGAAAGCCGGTCTTTAAAGATGGAGGCAGCGGCTTTGAGGAAGACTCGCTTGGGTATAATTTCAAAACGAAAAAAGGAATTTCTTACGGGGTTCGTACCGAGCAATCGCAAGCGTATTTGCATTCGGCTATCAGTAAAAAACAAGCGAATAACTGGATAAACATCCGCAACGGGAAGTTTACCACGTGTAACAATCCCAATCCGCATTACCATTTCCATCTTACCAAAGCCATTGTTATTCCAGAAGACAAGATTGTCAGTGGTCCCATGTATTTAAAAGTTCGGAAGGTGCCTTTGCCACTGGGACTGCCGTTCGGATTCTTTCCGAATAAAAAAGAAAGTACGCATGGGCTTTTACTTCCGGGTTATGGGAACGGACGTGACAAGGGATTCTTCGTTCAGAATTTGGGGTATTATATTCCTATTAATCCACACTTAGAAACCAAGATGTTGTTCGATGTGTACACCGGTGGTTCGTGGAGCATAAAAAATATTACGAATTATAAGAAGCGTTACAAGTACACGGGGTCTTTCAATATTTCACGTACGGTGAATAAGAACGGTTACATTGAACTTCCTTCCTACTATCAACAGACTACCTTCAACGTGCGTTGGACACATACGCAAGACCCCAAGGCACGCCCCAATGAGACCTTCAGCGCGAACGTGAATTTGGGCTCGTCGCAAAATTTCCGCAACAACTTAAACAGTACGCAACAAGATTATTTGACCAGTACGTTCACTTCGGCTATTCAATGGAGCAAGTCGTTTCCGGGTAAACCGTTTACGTTAGCGGCCAGCGGAAATCATACACAGAACACGCAGACGCGACAAGTGCAAATGACTTTTCCTGCCTTGGCTTTCAACGTGTCACGTATTAATTTGCTGAAGAAATTCTTCCCTCGTTCTCCCATTGGTGTAAATGCATCTGTGAATGCAGAGCAACAATTGACAGCGCAAGAAACCGATTTTACCACCAAGACTTTGGGGCAATTGATGAACCAAGCGAACAGTGGAATTCGTGTGAGCAGCACTGCATCGACTTCTTGGAAGCTCGGAAATTTTGTAACGATTAATCCCTCGTTCAGCTATACTGGTTATGGTGCTTGGCGCATTGTTAAACCCAATAGCGAAATGCACTTAGATACCATTAGTGGGATGCAATTCGCAAGCAATTGGAGTACTCAGGTGACAGCTAATACCCGCATTTATGGAACCTTCGTCCGCAAGGGCAACAAGAATTTCAAAGCGGTTCGTCACATGATTCAGCCGAGTGCAGGATTCTCATATTCGCCATATCAGAATTATCAGCAATCTGGATATTTTGGAACCAACGGAGAGTTCTTGGGATATAATCCGTTCGATGCAGCGCGCTTCGCGCCTTCATCATCGGCGCAAAGTGCCAACTTGAATTTGAGTATTAGTCAGAATATTGAAGCGAAGGTTCGCGATAAATCTTCGGCCAAGGTGAGTTATAAAAAGGTGAAATTGTTAGACAACTTCAAGACCAGTGTGTCGCGCAATTTCATGGCCGATAGTCTGCAATGGAGTAACGTAGGATTGGTTGCGTTTACGACCATTGGGAAGTTCTTGACACTAAACTATAACTCTACGTTTTCGATGTACGATAGAGATTTGGCAGGAAAGAAAATCAATCAATATTTGTGGGATAACGGAAAGGGTTTGGCGCGCATGGAAGGCACCAATTTGGCGGTAGGCTTCATGTTGAAGTCGAAAGCACCCTCAGCAAACAACAACACAAACGCGAATAATACCAACTTAACTTCAACCCAGCAGAATTTGATTTCTCAGAACCAAGCGCAGTTCATTGATTTCTCGGTGCCTTGGAATATGAATGTGAATTATAATTTGCAGTTGAGCAAGAAGTGGAGTACGGCTAGTTTGCGCGACAGTCTAATTTATACTCATGCTGTCACCTTTGTGGGTGATATTTCGTTAGCGCAAAAAGTGGCGCTGAGTTTCAATGGCGGATACAATTTCAACAGCATGAAAATGACCACCACCACCATAGGCATCCATGTGAATCTGCACTGTTGGGAATTGAGCGGGAACTATGTGCCGTTCGGTGGACGTCGATCTTATTTCATTCAATTGAATATTAAATCACCGTTGTTGCAAGATCTGAAATTGCAGAAGCGCGGTAATTTGGGGGATCCGCAGTTGCTTTACTGACGTAGAGGGTTTTGTAAACGAGGGCGTTGCGAAGGTCCTTCGGACGAGGGTTTATGAAACGAGGGTCTGCGACGAGTGTCCTTCGGACGAGGGCGTTGCGAAGGTCTGTGACGAGTTTAGAATTAGAATGTAGCTTTTGATTTTCCTTGGAGTCTATCGATTTGTTCTTGTGCGTAATCTTTTGTTTCTGCGTCGCCGTATTTGATGGTGCGTTTGTAATACTTAATGGCCTTTTTGGTTTCGCCCATGAGTTTATAGGTTTGAGCGATGTTGTTGAGGACGATAGCGTCTTTGGGATTAATCTTTTCTGCTTTTAACAGCGGTTGTAGTGCTTGGTCGTATTGCTCGTTCAGTAAGTACACGACTGCAAGATTGGAAAGGCTTTCTACATGGTCTGGATAGTGGTTTAAAATTGCTTCAGCAATTCGTTTCATGTTCTCTAGTTGTTCATCGCTTTCTGTGTTGTACAATTGGACTTGATAGTCTTGAAGTGAGCTCAGGAAAAAGGCTTTTGAATCTTCAACGGGTTTGCTATTCGACCAGGTCCATGCGTCATTATTCGTTGCAGAGTAATTGACGGCTTGAATAATTTGCTTGGTGAAATTTTCATAGTCTTCTATTTGTCCGAGCATATAAATTTCTCCGAATCGCAAATCAAGTCTATTCGGAAATTTATTTATCCCGTTAGCGATGTAGTCCATTCCTTTTTTTAAGATGTCTTGGTCGTAATACGTTTCCTCATACAAGTATCCCACGGGCTCTGTCTGGGAGCTGTCTTGATTTTTAATCATAAGGCCTTCTTCTCCGTGCATTTCACTGTCTAGTCGCAGGATTTCTCGGTGGCTTTTGTTTACATAAAAATTGAAGAATGCTACATATAGTTCCGGATCGTTCGCATCGGCCTTCTCCCAATTTTCCAATACCTGTAATTGTCCGACGGTATCTTTTTTCGCCACTAAGGCATAGTACTGTTTAGAAAAAGATTGTCCGTTTGCGATGTAAACGACTACGGTGAAAATGAGGAATAAGATTAGTTTGTTCATGGATGATGTTGAATTTTTAAGAAAGTCTTCGACGAATATTCATTTTCTGAGTGTTTTGCTATTTCCACAACCCTTGATTTTGCCAATTATTTAGGAATCCTAATTTGTATATGGGGACGTTAAGGTTATCTGCGAATAGTTTTAAAATTTTGTTTTTTATCTGATGGTTTGGAGTTACTTGATTACATAAATAAATCATTGCACTTATTATCAGAAAAGGTTTTTTTTGTTGAACTGGCAATAGCGGTAAATCTAGCCAAATAGAAATTGGGTTGTTCAAATTTGACATTGGAACTTTTACCAAATTTCTGCTCCATAGACGAGAGTGATGCGCAATAATATTCCTAATGTAGGTAATTGATTCTAGCCAACTAGATAGTTCGCTATGTAGATTTAATCCCATTTCATTTGCAATAATTGCTTTTTCGGGTAACTGGTGCTTTAGAATCTTATAAAGTTTAGAAAGAGTTCCCAATGAGGCCACTTCTAAAATTTTCCAGGCGTCTGCATCTTGTAGAGGATGTCGGTGTTTGTGGTCTTTGATGAAAATTTCTTGACTTCTTGAGAATTCTTTTTTAAGATCTAGTATGGTGTTATTATAACTAGTTAGGTTATTTCCTGAGATTTCAAATAGTTCCGAATTTAAATACCAGAGACCTCCATAGGACATTGAAAGATGGTAGATCATCTTGGTACGTAAAGCTATTTCTATTCGTTCTATCGCATCAAAAAGTATTATACGTAGATGTCGATCAAAATTATACCTATCAATAATGTCTTCGAATAGGGTATTTGGCTTTAAAGTATGCAGAGTGAAATCTGATTGCATGTCCCACCAATATCCTTTAAGTCGATAATAACTTATGTTTTCTAGGAAGTGCTGAGCGGATTTCTCATCCTTAATCTGCATGCCTCGTTGCTTGAGAAGGGCAATTTGATCTGCTATGGAATATGGAACTTTATTGGCCATAGCTCTATAAAAAAAATGACCCGCTAGCAGATCTTACGGTATGCTGAACGGGTACTGTTAAGACAAATGTAAGACTATTTTTCAATTCTCCGGAATTAGGTGTGTGTTTTATTTATTCTTCTATAATACCTGTCTTTCAAAAGTAAATAGAATAAAAGTTAATTTCTGATTTTGTTATGCGAGACGGATGTGAGAGCACGAATGTCCTGCGGACGAGGGCCGGTGGCGTATGTGTTCGGTGATTATGTTTATAAGTAAGTTTTTTGGATGAATTGAGTGTGATGAAGGCCGTGTCCAATGATCATGAATCCGAGGGCTCGGGTCGAGTAGGCGACATTATTGGCGGATGATTGGAAGGCGAGCATTTCTGGTGTCATAGTTTTGAAGAGGGCAATGGTTGATTTTCGTACCAATTCAAATTCGCGAATTAGTTCTTCCCACGATTGATGCATCCCTTTGGAATTGTCTATGTACATACCCTCTTCGAAACCGGGTAATGGCGTGCTATCGAATCGTGAAAATCGCAATGCTCGGTAGGCAAAGATTCGCTCGCATTCTACTAGGTGTTGAAAGACTTGTTGGATGGTCCATTTACCCGACTGATAAGCGTATTGCTGTTTGTCGACAGGGATGGAGCGCATCAGTTCCAGGGTATCGATTAGATTTTTTTCCAGTTCAACAAGCAGGTCGCTGCCTTCAATGAGGTTGAAGAAATAGTGACAGTAAGTTGGGGACTCGTTGTAGATTTCTTGGTTAATCATGGTGGATTAAAGATAGAACTTTTGTCCTGCGGACGAATGTCTTCGACGAATGTTTACAACGAAAGTCTGCGACGGGTGACTTGTCCTAAAATGGGTTTACACTAAAAAGTGTAAAACATGAACAAGAAAATCATTCAAAAGTCAACTAAATATTTTACTACCGAGGAGCGGCACAAAATCATTCAGGAGTTTCTAAGCA
>Ga0172367_10000874_pt1 | contig 45354 bp, 52 predicted proteins | sample Lak10m_FD_114542 | JGI IMG/M metagenome (GOLD analysis project Ga0172367, IMG submission 114542) | Freshwater microbial communities from Kabuno Bay, South-Kivu, Congo - kab_022012_10m | ecosystem: Environmental > Aquatic > Freshwater > Lake | place: Democratic Republic of the Congo: South-Kivu...
CTGTGTTTTCTTTTTAATTACTATACTCATTTAGTTTAATTTTAGAAAATTAAATAATAACCAACTCTCAACTACCGTCTATATCTAATGTTCAATCAATAGTCATAGCTCAGCTTACTAACAGCTGTTCTTTATCTTCGATAGTATAAACATCATCAATATCTATCGTTGTCTTGATAGGTAATCATTGAGCTTGTGCTTCAGTTTTAAGATTAACTGAATCATCAGCCACCTTCATTCTTTTAAAATTTAATGTTGCTCTTTGTGGTAACAATGTTCATTCATTCTCTATTTGGTGTCATCCACCTCATCATCATCCACCTCATCATCACATCATAAATGGGCGATAATCTTGTACACTGGTTATATCTCAAGATACTGACACAACTTTTGCTAACACAATATATGAATCAACCGTTGGTTCAACAGTAGTTTTTCAAAACTCTTCATTGATAGAATCATAATAGATATATGTTGTGGTATTATCTCATACAGTTATTTCTGTATCATCTATATTGACATCAACAGTTCAGCTTCTGAACACCCTACCTCAATATATTCTCACTTCTAATCAAGGATTAATTGTTTTTTCTATATATCAGAAATCATTAGTCTGTTTAGATAGCCAATTAAAATATTCTGCCAAATCATTTATTTGACAGTATGATTGAGCTAAATGTTCTTTCAAAGAATCTTCTCTATTATATTCATAATAATACAGAGTATTCCCACTTCTTCTGTGGAATCTAATTACTTCAGATTTTGTATCATCTGAAAAATCCAAGATAACCCAACCGAAATTAGTAGTAGGTGCGTCTTGGACAGTAAAAGATTTCTCTGTATTGTCAGAAGCTAATCAAGAAGGAATATTAGATGTGAGTAATGTCTTATACTCATTTTGACCCGCCATTCTTCAATGCATATTGAAATTTTGGTTAATAAATATAAACTACTCATAGTATAATGTTTTTACCTTTATTTTCAACTGAATGTCTACAAAGATACCACAAAACGAAAACGAGTTCCAAAGTATGTTTAATAGATTCTATATCGAGCTTTGATACTGGGTTTATAAAATAAGAGATGTTGGTTGAGACACTAAACCTTTTGATTGTGAATTAAAAACAAGAAAAAGAAGTTACTCTATTGAACTTAAATATGAGAGAAGGAAAACTATGATAGATGTAGAATCACTTATGAAACCACATCAGATAGGCAATCTAAGGAAGATAGAAAGTCTTTTGCCCTGAACAGCATTCGTTGTTACTTATCATAGAGAGACTAAACTAATATATGTTCATAGTATAAACGATTTAATAAGACCGATATATATCTGAGAAAATTTACCAATAGAAAAACCACTGGAATAAACCAGTGGTCTTTTATTTTTTGTTATAATTAAGCTAAAGTAAATTCAACTCAACTTATAACAACATTAAGTTTATCTGCAGTATCAGCAGTAATTTGAACTGAATCACCAGCAGTTAGACAAATTTTGTTTTCATAAGCCAATACTGTTTCAGTAGTTCCAGCTGCCATAGATTTGACAAAAATTGGTCTTGATGTTGATGTTCCAGCTTGTGTTAATCCAACAGTTCAAGATACAGCTCAAGAATGTTCGTTGTGAAAGTAATTTAATTATATATATTTACTATTTAATTGCAAGAACTCTATCCATCCTTCACTTGTCTTTTACACTAAAGAAATTCAAAACATTCCTGCTCTCATCTTGGTTATAATCTTTAATCTTTGACCATTCATTAACGGCAGATGTTCTAGTAGCCAAATCTTCTATGGTCTGTGATTCTTTCAATCATTTAATATATATTTTCTTGTAAGCATTCTCCATAATATATTTAAGGTGCTTCATAACACTAAACTCATCTAATCATTGTTTATTCATTCTTTGATAAAACTGTTCCTTCCTATCTTCATCAACAATACCAAATAACTCCTCTATAGATATTCATCACTTCCCATATCATCTCATAGTTCTCCAAGTAGAGATGGCTCTTAATTGGATAGGGAAGTTAGGAAAATATTCAGGAACTCATCATACGAAGACAACAGCTTCAGAATCAAACATAAGCTCATATAACTTAGAAATAACATATTTCTCTGTAAGTCAAGCAGTATCTAAGTTCTCATCTGTCTGTAATAACTTCTTTGCTTTATTTAATCAAAATATAACAAGATTTTCTACTGGAGAATTATTAATAGATGTTTTAAGTTCAGGGTTTTCTGACGAGTTTTTTAATTTTGTATGCGACTCTTCTGGGAACTGGCTTAGATTTTTTAGTTCAAAGTCATTCTGTGAGGATTGGCTTGGTTGTAATTTCTCTAAGTTTTGCTTTATAGTCGATTTCTTTTTGCTCATCTAGTGTTGGTAACGGATTAAATTTAACATCAGGCATCTCACTTTTATTTAGTCTTTGTGATATAACTTGACTAGCAATTCAGGGAGCTACTTGTTTTATAGTATCTCTCATTTTAGTTGTGTTGTCTGCTATGTCTTTTATAGTATCCAATAATTTACCTGTCTTTATTTTAGATACTCATCATCTCTTAGTAGAGAAATTTCACATATCATCAGATGTTTGTAATCTTTCATCAGTATCTCGGATAAGCTCTGATAGTTTTATTAATCAAGATTCTGCTTTCTTTCTAAACTCCTCATCAGTAAATAGTTTCATAAGTCTTTTTCTATTTCAATATAGTATCCCAGCTTTCATTACAGATTTAGTTTCATCTCATATATCTGTCTGAGTATCAATCCAATCAAAATATTCTCAAATTGTTTTTGGTGCTGATTCATCAGGAATATCTTGCAACATCAAAGACCCTATATTATTGAACCTAGATTTATCTCGTTCAGCCTCTCAAGCATCTAAATCAGCAGCCATAAGTTGTAATGTTAATGCTCTCTTAGCCGATGTCTTTTCTCAATCTCATAGTGCTTTATCTTCTACAGGATATGCTTCTGTTATGTATTCCAGCATTATATCATTCTTCTGTGATTTGTCTAATTGTAGCATAAGTGGTCAGAACACTGTTGCTACTCTAACCTTTATTCAATTCAAGACATCATCATCTAGCTTCTTAGCTCAGGTATTGTCTTTATATTCTTTTTTAAATGCCTCATATAATGTATTCATATAGTAACTTAATACGACAGCAGATTCTGCTTCGGTATTATTAACAGCTCTAAGAATTAATCCTGCTTCCATCTTATCAGACAAAGCATCACTAGTTAATAGTTTAACAAACTTATTAATATCTATTCACTGTCAAGCCATATTATTTAATATCAAAGCAGCATTATTTCACATCTTATCCATATCTGTATCATCTCATTCTATCCATTTGAAATTGTTTCTATATCTTCATTTAAGCATTCAATCAAATAATTTTATCTTCAATTCTTCACTTAATCAAGACACATCATTATTTACTAATCACATATAAGTTCAATCCTTTCATAGATTTTCTTTTACCATATCTAATAATATCATAGCATTCTGATTTCTAACATTAAGACTTCAGAACAGAAATGAATCTTTAGTGTTGTTAAACATCTGAGAGACTAATGTCCAAACAGTATCTCATTCCTTAAATGAACTTTCTCAATAAACTCTATCAATCCAATCTCTTTGTTCTCTATTTTGTTTTGTTATCGGTTCTCATACTATAAAATCTAACAATCAACTAGCTTTAGTTAGATTTGATTTTTCATATTGTATTCATTGATATATGTCATATATCTGATAAACTACATTATTCATAGCTCTTTTTAATATTTGGTTTGTTACTACCCTACCAGCTTGCTCTTCATTTAATCATCGTGTCTTACTTGTAGTATAGGCATTTATGGCATTTGTTATTAATTTAACATCTTTAAACATCTGTGATAATACAACATATGTAGCATCTTTTGCTCAATTAACAACAGAAAAATTAAAATCTTTTCATTGTTCTCTAGCTTGGTTATATCACCTTACGGACTTTTCTAGTGCGTGTGTGATAAATAAAGCATTAGCCGCCTGTCAAACTGGAGATGCTTTTATAATTAAGTCTCTAGCAGATTTAGAATCCATTTCATCATCTAGCATTAACTTAGAACCATATTTTCCTATATTTACCATAGCAATAAATTGTGAAGCTATATGGTCATTTAAAAATGCTTGTCTAATAAATTCCATTCATAGAGATAAGGATTTTCAAGCTCAATATCTTTTGTTTATATGATAAGCATCCATAGCTGTTTTCATTAATCAGTTATAGAAATATTGTCATAGTTTTTTACTAGACCAAGAAGTAAACATATTTAAGTAAATCCACTTACTCCAATGATTTTTCATTAGTCATCTATTAATTCAACTTGTATAGAATTGACTATAACGATAATTAGCTTCTCTTTTAGCTGAGCTTAGTATATCAACTATTTTTCAAGCGACAGCTTTCTTTTCGGAATCAGTAGCAGCTCTTTTATATAAATCCAAGAACTCGTTTAATTGTTTAACACTTATATTTTTTTCTCAAAGAACTAGATTATATAATGATTTCTGAACAACAGTTGCTTCAACAAGTTTATCTGCTCGTGGTATAAATCATCATCATATAATTGCTTGTGCTTTCTGTCTTTTAAGTGGAGACACATCTTTGTTTAGTTTAGTTAATATATGATAATAAGCATCTCATAATCGGTTTTGTATTTGGAACATCCATCATTTTCTACTAACTTCCATTGTCTTTTGTATTCAGTTAGTGAGGACATCATGTGTAAAAAAATCATATCATATCTCGTCTAACAATCATTTTAATATAGTGTCGTTACCACTATCTGCTAACTTTCTTAGATTTTCCATAAATCAGGTGAAATCATCAAAAGAATTTTTAGCCAATTTTCATCGATTAGTTCACTCTACCAATCAAGAAAATATGTTTTGTGCTGCTATATATGCTCAAGAGCCAGTATAACTCGTAGCCAACACATATCGTAATTGTCTAATCTGTCTCATTACTCTTCAAGGAAGTTTCGCCGTTTCGTCTTTAAATATTTCTCTATATATTCTTTTTCAATCATTTCAGAAAGTTTCAGTTAATAAGTCTTGAAATGTTTTAAATCATAATTTATCTTTGAATGCCGTAGATTTTAAGCCTGTCTGAACACTATCTAATAATTTTAGTGATTCAAAACTACCAGCAAGGCTATGAGCTAAATTAAATCTTGTATCTCATTCAGTAAAGTAATTTTTCACTATTTTTTCTATCTCTTTTCTTATTGTATCTCAAGATACAGCAAATCATTTATCATATGTTTTGATTATCATATCTGTTGTTTTGTCTACAACTTCTTGGAATATTCATCTCCATTTCATAGCAGCTCAATCATCAAGAGCAATAGAATATAATGCTCTCATAGTAACCAATCATTCAATAATCTCTCAGTTTAATGCGTGGTCAATCTGTTTAGTTACAGCATCATATTTATTCATAAGTTCTGTAGATTCTTTTAGTGGCATTCACTTATCTATAAGAAACTTTCTAACAGATTCCAATAACTCTCACTTTCACATTCATTTTAGTGTTGTATCATAGAAAGACCTTAATGTTCATAATGACTCTAATTGTTTTATTTTTTCAGGAAACATTTTGTGCAAAGTAAAGAATAGGTTATAGTAATTCCTGTTAGAGTGAACATCATCTTTAAATTTTATAATATCTTCATCTGCTAAATATTTAGTTCTATTACTTTCATTAAATAATCATTTGAATATTCATTCAAAATTTTCTTTAGCTCTAATCATATATTCTTGTATTCAATCATTCAATACAGGCAACATATGTTTTATCTTTTCTTGATTAGTTACAAAATGTGTAAATGCTTTATATACTCGGTTGTCAGCATTTCTATAGTCGTGATAGTCTCAAAAATTCTGTCTTACAAACTCATTCCATTTCTCTTCTGAAGCTGACTTAACAGCAAGGTCAGAATTTTCTAACATAACTTCTGGGTCTCATAAAACAGTAGACATATTCTTTTCTGATGTCTTAGCGGCACCTATAACATCCTCTCATCATAAAACATATTGTAATTGTTTTCTGAATGCCATATCACCTTGAAAATTATTTATACTTCCAACGGGGAACATATAACTCCTTCATCATCTCTCCACAAGAAAAAATCATTTAGTGCTTCATTCTCAAGCATATTGTGATTTTATGGACCCTCAGAACAAATATAATTTAGCATCTTTATGTCAACTATTTTCTAATATCTCTTTCATCCTAGAAATATCATCTGCTCAGTATTTATTAATCATATTTCAAGATTCTTCTAATTTTTTACTTCATCTAACATAGTCTGTATATACATCATTCATAGCATATTTTTCATCAACTCTCGGTGTTTTTATATCTAACTCTACAAATGAGTCATCCATATTAGATAATAATGTTTTATTATGAGATTCAAGCATTCAGTTTTTCAACACCTTTTCACCTGATGCTTCTCTTATTCATTTAACCATATTCATAAAATTCTCTGCTTGTTCAGCAGTCTTTATTTCTTTTGGTAGTTTAATATCTAATGAATCAAACACAGATAAAAATTTGGAGTCTCATTTTAATCACAATGTTTTTTTTAGATTTATAGCTTCTTTAGCCCCCTTAGATAAATTAACCCCCACAACTTCTTTTTCAGAAACCTTGTCAATATATTTAGATTCTAACGATTTCTTAAATTTATCTGATTTTTCTTTTAATGTCTTTACATCTTCTAGCACATCATTAGCGACCTTAATTGTCGGTTTTCATCATTTACCATTAAGTTTATTATACAACAAAGAAAATGTGTTATATTCGGTAAGAGCCATATTTTTAGATAACTCTGATTTTTTAGTACTTATTTCAAAATTTCTTTTAGATACAGCCATATTACTAAAATCAATTTTCTTTTTAAGATAGTCTATTATTCCGTCTTTCCCTTTTATTTTTGAATCCTTTACATCTGTTATAAATTTTCTAAGTGATTTTACCTTTTCGGTAGAATTAACAACATATGCTGGGTTATATATTAATTTATTTATCTCATCAACAGAAAGTTTACCAGCATCAGGTAATCAGGAAATGTTCTGTTTTTGAAGAAATACATTTATTCTTTGTAATAATTTTGAACAATCAGCCATAATTTGTATTTATTTTTTAAAACACTCTCTCCATTCGCTAACGAAGTCTGTCATAGCTTTTCTAGTCTCCTTTAATTTAATTGAATATCAATTATATATATTAAAGAATCATACAGCAGAACTATCAGAAGCAGTCCATATATTTTTATTCTGTAATGTCTGTGCTTGATTTTCTCAGTTATAAGCATAGATATTTTTTTTCGTATCAACATAGAAAACATCTCAGTTTATATTTCTATATTTATATCGCTTTCAATCCCCTGTATCAAATTCCTCTATATATTTAGACATTTTTTCTCAACCAATATCTAGTCATACAACATTATGGTCTCATACAATAGCCCCTAATCTTGCTTCTTTTTTATTCATAGAAGCTATCTCGTTTGCCAACATCTTCTTATATTTATTGATAGTTTTAGCATCAATATTTTTAATATTACCTATAAGGTAATCAAGCATATTATTAGCAATCTTTTCATTCTTATAAAAGTCTCTCGCTATTCATCATATATATAAAAACATTTTATCATCTTTCTTAATTCATTTAGGAATACTAGCCCCAAACATTTCAAATCATCACACTCATTCTTTTTCTAATTGTATAATACCATCTTCTAATCATAATTTAATAACATCGTCAATAGACTTTCAAGATATAAATGCTTTTTCTAGTTTACTATACTTACTTGGATTCTTAATACTGTATTTATTTATCTGAGAAATAGCTTCTATAACTGGATAATCTCTTATTATTTTTTGTGTATCCATAAACTTTATAATTTTTGTTAAGTTATCTGCTAATACTTTTCAGTTTCATTTAATATCTATTCATAATAAATTTATAGTAGATACAAATGTAGATGTAAGTTCATTGGAAGATAATGCCTGTTGTGACATTTTTCATTTCATCATAACGGCCAAGTTCTCTATATTCTCTTTGAAATTTCCTCAAGCACTTAATACTTGTTTCAAGTATTGTGGTTTAGTTTCAAGAAGTTGCTTCATATAATCTACATATATTTTATGTAATTCCTTTTTATTTCAAATATTTGATGATAAGAACTTCAATAAATTTTTTCCTAAATCATTTCATTTATATAATTGTAAAGCAAATCCTAATAATTTATTTCTTAACAATAATTCAGTTCCCTCACTTCACAATTTTTTTATTCATAATCAAACAATAGCTTCATATAATAATCAAGCAACTACTCAATCATCCCCTTTCAATCACCAAAACATAGAGTTTCATATAGCTTTATGGATTGATGCCTCTAATTCATTTTTTACAGCTGGATTCATTCACTGTGTAATATTATCTCGGTTGTCTATAATTTCTTGTAATGGTTTAGAAAACTTAGTATAATCATCAGAGAATGCTATAAATTGTTTTAATGTAGATAAATTTCAATCTATAAAATTTACTATATTTTCAAGAAAAGTCCCACGACTTCATTTATTTTTTGTTGTATCAAATATTATTTTAGCAGCATCAGCCTTTACTCTATCTAATGATTTAACCCAATCATTTACTGTCTTATATGTTCTTTCTTGAACTTCCATTAATTTTTTCCTAAATGTATCAACTGTCTGTCATCATTTATTTGCTTCCTCTCGGATTTGCTTGAATTTCCAATCAAACACATACATTCTGTTTTGTTCTGCATCTAATCAGAACTTTTCTTTGATAAATTTTTCTATATTTGGGTGTAGAGATTTATCACTTCTCCATAGATACTTATTTCAGTTTTCATCATAAGTGCTTCTAGTTGTAGGGTCTCTTCAACTTTCTGCTCTTCAAGGATATTCAGCTCTATATTCCTTATCTAATTGCCTATAGTCAGATGATTTAGGATTTTTTATTACTTCTACATTTTCTCAGTGTACTTTTGTATATAGAATCTCTCTATCGTTTTTTACTTGTGCATCTATAAACTCCTCAGCACTCTTATATTTCCTAGCTTCAGCTATCAATGTGTCTTCATCCACACCCCTCCTAAATGTATCAACTGTCTGTCATCCTTCTCCTCGTCATCTAAATAATTTATCTTTATATTTATTTGTGATAAAGTTTTCAGCCACCTCATATATAACTCATTCTCATATATCAGGTCTAACTGTATTTATTAATTCTTTTACCATATCGCTCATTCATTGAAATAGCTTTCATTCCATTGTATCTAATCTCATTGCTCAAGCTAATGCTCTCTCAAGGTTATAAGCAAAATATTCCTGAACATTCTCATATATACGAGACTCATTATATAATGCTTGATATAATTCATTACCAGAAAACTTATTTTTTATCTTAGATGATTGTAATTCTTTAATAGAATTAATATCAAATCTTTCTTTTAATATTTTAAGAAATCATTCCTTTCCTCAATCAAACTCTTTAATAACTTTTTGGATTATTTCTTTTGGTAGATAATGCCGAAACGAATGTGATATTTCGTGTAATACGACAGTTATAAAATCATCAGCGTTCTTATATCTATTAGCAATATACGCCAGCTTTAATGTTCATTTATCAAACTGTCACAACTGTCATCAAGCAATGTCTGAGAATAATATCTTATTATTTTTCAAATACTTAGCAAATTTTTCATTAAGAAATTTAATTTGCTGAGATATATCAAAAAGTTTTTTATATCATTTGAATGTGTTGGGAACAAATCATACCATAGTTTCTAGTCTCTTAGAAAAGTCAGAGAAGGTTATTCACTCATCAGTAAGATTATTTACTATATCTAAAACATCTTTTTCTGTGAGTTTACCCGATTCTTTTACTTTGTTTACTATATTCTCTATATTAGTATTGCCAAAATATTTTTCTCTTGACAAGTTAGAAACAAAATTATTTACTATTTCTTTGGTTCTGTTTTTTATTAATCATCCTAGCTTTTCCAAATTTTTAACAGAAACTTTACCTGTAGCTTTCGCTTCGGCAACAATGGTTTTTGTTAATCAATCAACATCTTTTAGATATATCTGAGCAGCTTGTGACATATTTTTTGCCAATCATTCAACCACTCTTTTACCAGCAGAAGTTCATCAACTCCTTCCTAAAACCCTTTTATAATCTTCAAATGATTGTTTTATAGTATTTATTAATGTTGTATCTCAATCAGCTCATTTTATAAATGCTTGTTGTAAAGCATCCATATTAGACATAATAAATTGTCTCTCTGTTTTACTCCGTTGTGATGTTGGTTTGTTTGCTATAGCATCAAACTCTTTTTTCATCTCTGCAATGGTGTTTACATACTTAACATAGTTTGTCGTTTCAGCATCAGACATATTCTTCATAACACTAGCAAAGGCATCATCTGTTTCTTTTAATCATCAGGGCTGTAATATATCAGACATCCTAACTTCTTTAGTAGTCCAAGATACCGTTCCATCAGCATTCTGTATCGGAACATTAACTTCCTTAATGTAATTTTTTGAAAATTCTTCTAATCTTTTACTATCTATAAAATTAGTCCCAGCTCTCCATCACTCAGAAGCTACCTTTATTAATCATTCAGCAAACAAATTTATTCAAAGATTAGCATTGGCTAACTCTTTTCAAACATATGGGTCAGTGTAATAATCAAATACAGAATCTATTTTAGCTTCTCTTGCTAATCGTTTTGTTGAAGTCATTCAAGCCTTTATCAGTCTACTTCATTCCATAAATTCAGCAACCCTAGCTGCTCAAGGAAGTCTAGACAACCAAGCTGCTCAAGGGACTTTTGTCGGTGTTGCTAACAACAAAACATCTGCTTGATGGTTATAATAGAAGTTTTTAACTTTAGCAAGAAATTTTCACATTCAAGATTGTGTTTGAGATAATGTATTAAAGTCTGATACATCTAATAAATTAAATTCATCTCACATAGCTACCCTAAGTCATCAGGATGCAGAATCTAAAGTCATTCACAATCAGCCAAGAACCTTACCAAAAAATCATTGTAATAATTGATGTGGTCTTATATTAACTATTCATTCTTTTATGGTCAAATCTGATAATCTATTTCTAATTAGAAACTCGGATGTTTTTAATCTTGCTTGAGAGTTGGCAAGTTCTTGTAATACTGGGTATGCTTTTCTTCAGGCAGTGCTTTGAAAATTTTTACTAAAGTCTTTCATATTTCATCAGACATTTTCTACATATCGTTTCACTGCCTTAATATAAGTATCTTTATAATTATCGACATCAGAAAGATATGTTTGTCTATATGTTCATAATTTATTATCATCCTTTATATCTTCATTATAAGTAGATTTTAATAATTCACTTCATTCTCTATTGATATTTTCAATAACCTTTAATGATGCTTGTGTTATATCTTGTGTCTGTGTTGGGTCTTTAGGATTATATCGTTTATCTTTTGATGCTATATCTTCCAAATCTTTACTATAAAAATCAATAGATGTTAATTTATTAATATCATTTTCTGACATAGATGCCAACATATTTTTTTGAGTTGTAATTTCTTTTTTATAGAACATATTATTTTTCATTCTATCATCAAAACTAGCGATACTTTCAACAAGACCATTGTATTTATTTATTTTTTTGGCTTGTTCGTTTTTTGGTAGTGATAAAAAATTATTATTATATAATTCTTTCTGTAAATCTTCTACTGTTTTAGAATTAATAACAGCATTCTTAATGTCTTCTGGAAGTGCATTTATATAGTCTTTCCCTTCTTTAGTTAAATAATTCATAAAATTTTTACCCCCAGTCTTCTTAACTGGTTCTAGGTCTGCATATAATTGTTCTATATATTTTAAATCATTAACACCAATATCGTCTATAATATTTTCATTCAATATTTGGTTTGGTAAATCCCTGTTCCACCACTGCTTAGCAACATTAGATATTTGTCATCAGTAATACTGAATAAAATCTACGGGGGCTTTAACTTTTTCAATAGCAGAATCTGCTATTTGTTTTTTACTACCGGCTACAGCATCTTTGATAATAGACGTAAGAATTATTGGTCATCAAACAGCATACAATCAGATGTCTTTAATACTAACTTTAGGGTTTGTAGTTTCTACTGGTGTTTGCTGTTCATTAATAACTATTGGTAGCTCTTCTTTTGCTCAAGTTAAAAATCATTTCACATCCTGTGCTTTATCTTTTACAACACTTTTCCCCCTTTTAAATATTTCAGAAGCGATATCTCGTACTCACATAAATATATTTTGTTAAGAATTAAGATGTTTTACTATTGGCTTATTAAAGACATTATCTGATTTAATTGATTTGATGCACTAGATGATGCTGCTGTCGGTGTCATTGACTTAACATAATTACTTAATAACCTTAATCCCTCTGTTAATGTTGGAGCTGATTTGAATTTGTTTATTATATCAGGAGAGAAATTAATCTGTCAGAAAGAGTTTTGTATCAATGTTTGAACGATAGCATCTCTCTTTGTTGGGGCATTAGACCAAGCATTTTGTAGTTTCTGTAATGATTCCTGTATAGCAAGACTTGACATAGCATTAACTTGTTCTTCTACTGGGGCATATTTCTGATTTAATAATTCATCTGATTTAGTGGCAGCAGATGTAGTAAGATTAGATAACATTGAATTTATCTGTGTAGAGAAATTTAATTTATTTTGTTTAGTTAGATTAGTATCAGACATAATAGTATTCTTCAGACTTAGATATTGAGACTCTAAAGCATTTCTCTGCTCTGCTAACTTTACCTGTAGGTCAGCTTGATTTTTATCTGATTGCATATTTAGTTCCCCTAAAGCATTAGCCATTCTACCAACAGCAGATTTTCATCATTGAGCCATAAGTTTCTTTTCCATAGCAGCTCAAGCAGCAGATTTTTGAAACTCTGCCATCTTATTATAGTTTTCTTCTATTGTTGTAAGATTATTTCTCATCTCACCAAATGATGATTCTATCTGTTCAGATTGTTTTTGGATATTTTCTAATATCTCAGCATAAGCATCGCCTCATTGTTTCTTCACTTCCTCTATCAATGTCTTCTGGTCTAGAAAATTCTTTTGTCGAATACTAGCCAGTTCATCAGTTTTCTTACTTTGAAGTTCAAACTTCTTATTCATAACATCAGTAGTGGTTCATAATCATTTCCATAAATCTCATAATGAAGAGTTAACATTTCATAACCCAGCTTGAACTTGGCTAAGTGATGCTTGAACAGCATCTATAATTCATTCAGCAGTTTTATCATCAAGTCATTTTATTCAAGAATAATCTAAGTTCCCAGTATATATATTCTGTTGATTTTGTATTGCTCATTGTCAAGCAGTAGAGCTTCAATAATCAAATGTACTTCAAATAGGATTTCAAGAGTTGATTGCTTTTATAGCATCATCTCGTGTATTATACATCTTTTCTCAATATCCTCAATTAAAAACATACTTTCAATCTTTAAGATTGATTGTATATTGTTTCCCATTAGGTGCAGAATAAGAATACCCACCAGCTCATCATTGTCAAGGAACTAGGTCTCAAGGCTTATTCTGATATTGTATATCAGGAGAATATATAGAATTAGCTCAACCAGTAGAAGTGTTTGTTGCTGGTGTTGGAGTTGTTGTTCATCAATAAGCCTGTTCTACTAATTTTCTTGCTGCTTCTCCTAGTCATCCGTATCCTTTTGATGCCTTAAATTTCTCCAGTGTTGGAAATTTATTTTTCAACTGGTCTATTGTAGATTGTGGTAAAGTAGATTGTGTTGCCATAATAGTTTTTTATAAAAATTAAATAGTATTTTTAAGTGTATTCTGATTGATATTATGAGTAAACATATATACAAATGCTCATCCAAACAATAATCATCAATCATCTTCACTAGACAAAATTACATTAAATAGTGTACAAGTCACAGCTATTGGAGCTTTCATAGTTTCTACATCAGCTAGATTTTCTTTTAGCAAGTTTCTTCATCACATTAAACTTGTTCACATTATTTGAGTTCACATCTCTTCTCATACAGTATCAACTATTGCTGAGAAGTATTCTGTATTATTTAATGATATTGGTGGTGTATTATACTTCTTTCCTCACACATCTCGTTTAAATGTCACGTTACCTCTTTGTTTAATATCTGTCTTTCAGAACAAAAACTTCAAATACTTTACTGTCTTATATAGGAATATCGAATCATTACCAACCAAGAAATCTATCTCTTGTTTATATGCCACTCAAACATCTTTATATCATCAGAATCTTCAGACATATCAATCTCAACAAACATATCTATCTCATCAGATATATAATATTTTATTTATCTTTGTTTTATATTCATTCTCTAATCGTCATTTATAAGTAGAATTAAATATAAGCTCTTTAGTATTAGTAGATGAATCAAATATTCTCATCTCTAATCTATCTCGATATATATTTATATCTCAATGAAACCCAGATAACATCTCGGTTATTCATTTATGTTGTGGTTCTATGTCTGCTATTATATTGTCTCAAGATATTTGGACACTTACTGAATATAGTAATCAATCATTACTAATAAAATATATTCACTTCTCTCAGTTAAGAGTATCTCAAGGAGCTAGTCACATCTTAGAAATGAAATCAGAAGAAAAGAATGACGAATTTCATTGTGAGTCTACAACCTCTTTAATTACATACATCTTCTTTGGTGTTCATACTATAAGATAATCTCATACAGGTTCTAACTTGAATGCTGTTTTATCTCATATAGGTATATCATTTGCTGTAAAATATAGTGGTCAAGACAATCAAGAGTATATAATCACTCAATCTCTAAGATAAAATGTCCTTGATTTCCAAGTAACTATTGAATCATAATTATCTAATGGTGATTTAGTTCGTGATGTTCAATCATATCTATAACATTCATCATAGGTAGATATAAGTAAATTATCAGTTAATTCTTCATATATAATATATCAAGCTCAAGATGGCTCAGCATCTCGTCAAGACACAGTTAATGTGTTTGATGTATTTCAAATAATATATCTATACTGTCATATTCAAGTTCAAGAATTTATATACACAAAATTACCAGCAAAAGCATTTGTTGTCCAGCTTTTTGTACTATCAACCAATGTCGTAGGTGTAACACCTGTAGCTGTTCAGGTTGCTTTTAGTGTTCATCAAGGTCAGATTATATTATGAAAATTAAAGTTATTTCATTTAACTTTCGTTAATAGTAAAGTAGCTGTACTTGTTGTAAAATCTACATTATATACCTTTATATCACCTCAATCTATTACACTAGCAAAATACTCTGTTTTATTGTTATCAGTATATTCAGCCAAATCAAATACATCTCATTCTATATCAACTATATTTTCCACTCAAGGTCTTTTCTTTACAAAAAAATAAGCATCTTCATAACCCAAAGAATATGGAGATGACACAATCTGAGAATTTTTAACTCTTCTGAATTGTGAGTTAAATCATTCTCATAATCTATATTCTAATGGAGCTATTGCCATAAATAATTTATTAAACCATAAAGCCTTTAGGTACTATTTCTTGAACATCATCATTCATTTCTTCATCTTTTTTCAAATCCATTATATCATTATTTGCCATATCAAAAAAGTTAGACATCAGCTGTCACATTCATTCTCATAAGAACAATGGTAGTATTCATACCATAATTAGATTATATAATGTTATGTGCATATGTACAGGTAAATCTATAATATTACTACCAACATCTTCTAATTTATTTGGATATCTATAATAAGATATTTCAAAACTAGAAACATCTTTATCAAAATTTATTTTATTAGTTTCAGTAATATAATAATAATCTGAAGCATCGGCTCATCATTTAGTCTTAAGTCTTTTTAATTTAGTATCTTCATCTAGGTTAGTAACAGACAGTATCCTTCTTGGTGGATAATTTAATTCAAACTGTTTAGCAGCATCACCTGTATATGTCTCAGTTATCAACGCCCACTCTCGCAAATGTTTTCTATATATACTAGCTAAAGCTCAATTATATATAAAAAGAAAGAAGTTTTTTGTTAATGTACTCATAGCTCAGTATTCATTAATTGCTGTTCTAAGAGAATTATAAACTTCTTGTACTGGAACTGTTGATTGCATATATAGAAAATTATATATATAAATTACTCATATTATATACAAATAACATTCTTTTTCAATATAAAAAAGGATGACTAATGTCATCCTAATTCATTATTTCTTTCTTAAATAACTATGCTATAACTAATTTAGTATAGATAGGTAAGTCATTTCATCCGAAAACGAAAGTCATTCGGTAGAAGAAGTAGTAAGTGAATGTATCACCTGTATCTTCTGAAGTAACTCCTTTCTTGATTTTAACATCAAATCCACCTAAAGCTCTTTTAGCATCTTTAACATTATCAACATCTATCCATTTTCTTGTCTTAGCAGATATTAAATCTAAAGGCAAGATGTGGCAGATTGGCAATTCACCAGTTGCAGTGTCTAAGAATTCAAGAGTATCTAATTGTGGTTCGTACATAAGTTCTATAGAACCATTGTTTCAAGGTAGTTTTATCATAGTTAAATCATATCCATATTCATTAGGTATGTCAGTGAATGTTACTTTACCAGCAGCTAATGTAGAGAATTTTTCTATGAATGAGTGGTTAGCAACCATAACAACTTTTCTATTTCAAGCTGAGAAACTTCTGTGTTTTACTTTCAAAACTTGACTTCGGATGTCTTCAAACATTTGTTCAGAAGAACCAGAAGCATCTATAGTAACAACAGATTCAACATCTCTCAATCAAGCTGCATAGTATCTAGAACCAACCAATTTCTTTTCACCATCATAGAATTGTCTTGCGATATCTCCTATAATTTCTATTCAGATTTTTTGAGCAACCTTCATTTTGATGTAACTAGCAACTGCATCTTGTACAACCTGTTGAGACTTCAAAGCCTGTTGAGGATTTGGAGACGTATTAGAAACATTGATTGCATAGTGAGAGTTGATTTGGTCTAGTGTAAGTTCTAGAGTGGCACCAAAATCTTGGAAGTAGTTTTCATATCTTTTTGATGTTGGGTCATAATCCAATCTGTCTATTGCTGAACCTTTTGTTTTAGCATAAGACAATCTTGTTATGTATGAATCATCATCGCAAGTAACATTAGCACTCATAGTAAGTGTTTTTGAACCAACATTAATATCTGTGACATAAGCTATAGTATCAACATTAGTAGATTTATTTCTGATTTTAACAGTATCTCATTTTGAGAATCCAGTTATATCATCAACAACAACAGCTGTAGCAGCAGAAACAGCACCATTAACTTGTGTAGATATTGCTTGATAAGCAACATTTCTCCAAGTAACTGTTCTACCATCTTCTGATGTAGTAACATCAACCAAGATATCTCTAACATTTACTTTAGAAGAAACACCGATTCCGAATTGTTCGTCACCGAATATAAGTCTTCCAAATGCTGGAGCTAGTCATTGGAATATAGGTAAAGTATAAACTCCCAAAGAGTTAATTTTTTGTAGTGAGGTTTTTACAACCTCTGAAGTTCAAGATAAAGCCATTTTATTTTGTATAAATTAAAAGTTAAAAATTTAATCAAGGAAGAAAGTCCTCGTTAGCTTTGGAATCAAATTGTATTTTTAGAGGTTCACTATCAATATCGTCTATTTCTTTTCCACGAGACATCTGCTCTTTCTCTTTGTCTGCTCTTTCTTGAATGATAGATTTAACATCTATTCAATATAGAGACTTAACAATTCAATCAAGCGAATCAGTTAAAGAATCTTTAACTTTCTCATTTCAATCTTTATAGGCTCAATAAAGTTTTATAAACCCTCTAAGGTCGGAATTAGATTCATTATCCAACACATTTATTAGAGACTGATTTTTCAAATTATTGAAATCAATGTCATCTAATTTAGTTGATAAACTATCAACCATCTTTTTTAGTTTCACATTCTCGTTTTTAATTTGTTCACTATCGGCTTCCTTAGTTATAAGTAAGTCTGTTAGCTCATCAAATTTTTTACTATATTCGTCAATCACAGCTTTGTATTCCTCTACACTTTCTGCAGATTCCATCTTTTCAGTTGTGTCTTGCAAGTCAGCAACCTTATCCTTAATTTGTTCAGAAGTTTCATCTGATGATTCAATAGCAGTATTCAAATCGTCAATCATCTTTAGAACCTCATCAACAGCAGACTTCGCATCTTCTGGTGTTTCAACAGTAGTTTTCTCTGTTGTTTCAGTAGTGGCTGGCTCTTCTGTCGTAGCTTCTTCAGTTGTTGTAGATTCTCATTCTTCTGTTGTCTCAGTTGTTTCTTCTCCCTTAACTCATTCTTCCGTAGCTTCTTGTGATTGTTCTTCGTTATCGAAAGACATTGGCATAAAATCATTATCCATAAGACTACTTCACTCTTCAGTCGTAGCTTCTTCTGTTTGTGTGTCTTCTGGTGTTTGTGTTTGTTCGTCATCTCATCCGAACATTGACCCAAGAAATCAATCTAGTCACATATCTAAATCTTGGTCTAACTTTGCTCCTTTTTGTGGCATCGTTTATTTTATGAATTAAAATATTCCTTAGTTATATTATATATATTTTATTAGCTTTTTCAATATATTTATTCACCGTCATAATTTTCATCTTTATTTGCTTCAATCATCTGTTCTATATCAAGATGAATTTTTCTTATTGCTAATGCTCATTGCTCATTAAATTTCTCTATCTCATCAAGCAAGAAATTATTAATATAGATATGAAATTGTTTAAGCACAGAATTATCAAAAGACCTTACATTATTTTTTTTTCTCTCAAAAGATATAGGATTTGGTTTCTTGAAGAATATCATTATTGATTAAGTGACGCTAATAAATCATTATCTTGTCATTCGCTAACCTGCATTGGTTGTTGTTCTTGTGGCTGTTCTTGTGGTTGGTCTAATTGTTGAGCAGCTTGCATTATAGCTTCTTCCATTCAACCACCTTGTCATTGTGGCATTCATTCTTGTGGCATTCATCATCATTGCTGTTGTTGCATCTGCATCTGCATTTCTTGTTGCCTAGACATAACTTTCTCTTGTATATCCATTTTAGCCATCTCAGCATCTTCAACATAATCAGCAGCCTTCTGTATTGTATCAAATACCATATCAGTATCTATTCCCATATATTCTGCGATTTGCTTTATAAATACTTCTATTTTCATTGTCGGTAATTGAGTAGATGGATTTTGCTGAATATTCCCTATATATTGAATAAACTTCATAATATTATCAACTTTTAATTGTCTTTCAGCACTAGCTAATTCTTCTGAATCAAATATCACATCGAACTGTCATTCAATATCAGCAGCATTAAACTTCTTAAATATTGTTGTATGTTCTTTCTCATCAAATATTTTAAACACAGTTCCATCATCAAGATTTGCTTTCATCATCGCTAATCGCATCTTCGCTATCCTTCCCATAGTACCATTCATCATTTGGAATAATGGTATCAACTGAGATTTAAGTATCTGTGTTCTACTCATAACTCATTGAGCAGACCTCTCTATTTTATTTCCCACTCCTCACACAGTATAACTATTCATAGCAGTAGCTTGGAATCATAGATTAATAAGATAGTCTAATAGGTTTTGTAGCTGTATATTTGCACCACCTCGTTGTAATGGAAACACCGCCTTATCATTTTCCACAGTGTACATACTTCAAGGAGTAAGTTCAGTAATATTATTAACATTCTTAAACATAGTTGCACCAGCAGTTTTGAATACAATAGGTACGGCTTTTAGTTTCATTTCATCAATATAAGCATTCAATGCTCAAGATGCTGTCTTTTGTATTGGTAAAAGCACGTGTCCCATACTCATAGAACCAGCAGTTCAACTAATATCTTTCGTTGTTATTTGATATATTGGTTTCTTTTTGAGTGGATATGGATTATCTCATTCATACACCTTAAATTTATTAACAAGTATTCTAACTTTATGGTTTGTCCAAACCTCTATCACTTCAACAAACACATCATCAATAATATATTTCTCGTTCATTGTAGTAATCTTATCTCCTTCATATTGTCATCAGTATAGAGATTTAATTTTTCTAGCATCTCGGTCTTCGTCTAGGAAGTATTGTTGTCATTCTGATGATAGTTTCTTTATATCAGCAGGACTTAATGTTACAAATTTAGAATATTCATTAATAAAATTCTTCAATGGGACAACATCTCTCAGTGTCACCATCGGAGTTTTATAAAAATCATTGTAAGACATCTTGTTATAGAATACCTTGAATGGCGAATATACCTTTAGTGAAGGGTATTCTATCTCATAACTATCTTCTTTTACTCATTCTTTTTTATCAGTATATGCTTCGGTATCTGTTTCTCTATGTCGGTATGATACAAGGTATCCATCAGAACAAATAAGACAATCTAACAAAGCTGCGAACATTTTATTCTTAGCACCTCATTGTTGGAAAGCTCGAGTCAAAGCATCTTTTGCTAACTCTTCTTTCTTTTTATTTTCTTTGTTAGTATCTTTAGGATTAGCAGCAGATACATTAAACCCGAACACAACATCAAACAAACTTGCATAGTATGTCATTATCACGATATACAACAAAGGTACAATCAGATTACTTTGTCGTGATTTAAGATAGGATGCTCTTCAGCTTTCATCACAGAAGAAATTTTGATATAGTTCTAAATATTTTGGGAATACATTATCAACAGAAAATTTAATCACAGCATCAACCTTCTCATTTAACGCTGTATCAATTTGTAATGTTGTTTGTCCTTGAGGTTTTTTATTCTCAGCCATAGAAAATATTTTTTATAGTTAAAGCATAATTTTTGATATTATATCTATTTTCAACATTTTTTCAACATAGTTTTAATACACATAGTTTTCATATCTCTCTCTTGTTTTATCGACAGGTTTATCTTCCCATATATCCTCTTCTCTATTTAATCTTCTATCAGAGTTCATCTGGACTTCTGCTAATAAAGATTTATATTTCAAGAATGTTTCTTTGTATATGAATGCTCAAATGAAAGCAGAGTTCAATACATCGTCAGTTGTCCCACTCTGTGCTTGATATTTAGTTCAACCATTATTAGATTTAGCGATACCGAAAGTATCCATCTCCTGTCTAAGTGCTTCAAGGTAAGCCATAGCGTGGATTTCTTTCTCTTCTATCATCGAAATAAGATTATACACCAAATCTTTTTTCGGGACATTGAACACCCAGACTCATCCTTTAATACTCTTATTGATAGTATTCCCTGTTGTATAAACGACAACATAGTTTACCAAATCGCCGAAGATTTCTATCACTCAGTGTCAGACCCCGCTTCAATCCATCGCCACAAACGCATCATTATATTTTTTCTTCATCTCTCTTATCACCTCTTTCTGGTCTACATACATCATATTGTGCAACCTTCTCTCTTCCACAATCAGCCCTTGATTAAGGTTAATAACTGTAATTCAGCTTGGGTCGTGTTTCTTCCCCAAATCCACACTAATCAAGAAACTATCTTTAATCTGATTCCCCAACTCTTTCATCACAAAGAAAGATTGGTCATCAAAAAGATTCCCTGTTCAAGGGAATATCGCATACAGTTCACAAAAATACCTATCAGGAATCCCTTTAAGATTTCTCTTCATTCTCTCCTTATTAGAAGGTTTCATATGTTCTATATCATCAACAGTCACCCTCATTGTGAAGTAGTCATCATCCAACCCCATCTCTCCAGCTAACGCTTCCTGCATAAACCAATCGGTTTGTTGTTCTTTCGCTTTCCAGTTTAAAGTAGATAGAGAATAGAATATCCCATCTTTTTTTTCTATAATAGGTAGAGCATCAAACCGAGCAGAGTTTTGTAGATAGGCTCATTCCTCGAATATGAATACCTTAGGTGAGAACGACCTCACACCCATATCTGAACCAGCAGACACGAACCTAATCTCGTTTCCTGTCACCATATTTTTAGCAGTATAGTCCGACCCAATTTTAATAACATTATATTTCTCAGCCATTTTAGCGAACCTCTTGATATATAATCGAGGTTGTTCAAACACTCATTCGTTCTTACAAACGAACATAACATTATTAACAGTAGGCAGGAAAGTCTCGGTCAGAGCTACCAACCCAGCCGACATATAAGTTTTCCCTGATTGTCTTGGTCATATACAGAAGTTGTATCTCTTCCTGTTCATCAAAAAATACATCTGCCATCGTTCTGGAACCAGTTCTTTGTTCTCATCATCCGAGAACTTCTCGAATAGGAACAACGGAATCTCTTTCACTGGTAGTTGTTCATTCTGATATTTTTCCGATAGTGTGTATAGGAATACATCATAAACATCTTTCTTCTCGAATAGTTTAATCCTTGTGATGAACTCTCTGAACGGAAGTTTGAATGTCAATGATATATCATTATACAGCCCATCTTCCAAAAAAATATGTTCTTCTCCTGACTTCTTTTTCACTTTTTCATCAATCACCTGCTCTTTGGTTTTCTTTATAAGTATCCCACCCGTGAATACATCATATTCATCAATAATTTTCAGTAGTATCTGTATCTGTAAATCCTTAACCAGTTTCTTTTCAGCCATATATTTAATAACTTTCGTAATCTCATCATACGAATATTTCCTCATCTCAGGCAGTTTCATATCATTTTGTTTCTTTTCCCGAAGCTGTTTAAGTTTCACCCCATCATTCATCTTAATATTCTTCAATCCATCCCCTACCCGAACCTGCTCGATGACAGTCTCAATCTTCTCATAATTAATAACCTCGCTAACAAACCTAACAACATCTTTACTTTTCTCACTAAACACCAAAAAATCTCCAGCATTACTAATAGCTGGATTCGATAATACGAATGGATTAACAACATTCTCTTCTACTACTCTGAACCCCGCTCTTAGAAATCGAGCAAACTCCATATCCATAAGTTCAGAGGTTTCCTTTTTGCTGAAAATCTCAGTAGTTGGACTTTCATATTCTATGACATCAAGCATAGCATTCCGTTAATGATGAATATTTTTTTTATTTATAATACCTGTATAACATTATCCTTACACCGAATATTTTTTCTTTCTCTCTAATCTTCTTTTCCTTTCTTCCAATGCTTGTTTATGTGTCTTGAGTCGTTGTTCATTAGTAACTTTAGTGTCTTCTTTGGGTTCTTCAACCATCTCTCCTTCGGCTTTCATCTCCTCTTTTGCTTCCTCTGTCTCTTCCTCAGTCGGTTCAGCGACAGCAATTTCAATAGCCACCCCGTCTTCCTGTTTATCATCAGCAGTTGGTTCAGTTTCTTTAGTCTCTTCAGTTGGTTCAGTTTCAGCTGTCTCTTCAACAGGAGTTTCCTCAGATTTCTCAGCTCAGTCGTCATTGACCAACGCCAACTCGACATCCTCCAACACCTGTTTTGCTTCCTGCACCTTCTTCAATAAATCCTCTTTCTCTAAGCTCATAATAAAAATGATTTAAATTTTAAAATAAAACAATGTAAATAATAATAACAAACTATTTCTTTGCTTTCGTCTTCGCTTTTTTCACTTTTTTCTCTTTAACTTCTTCCTCTTTAACTTCTTCCTCTTTCACTTCTTCCTCTTTAACTTCCTCCTCTTTCACTTCTTCCTCTTTCACTTCTTCCTCAACCTTCGCTAACCCCATATTCTCGTTTACCTCCAATATGTCCTCTTCCTCTCACTCCATTCGCAACTCTTCCCACTTTCATTCCAAATTATCCATAAAATCTTCCTTACTACAATAACTCATATCTCTACCAACTTTTAGCATATATCTCCATTCATTCCCCTGCTTAACTATCTGTCATACTACACCTTCACCTTCAACATTTACCTCAACTACCCCATACTTATTAACATTCTCTAGCATCTTTGAAAATTAACAATCTAAAAAAGTTTATATTAAATTATCGATAGTATATCTTTTCTATCTCTTTTTTCAAGTTTAATTTGTATATCTGTAAATGCCAATTCGTGTGCCGCGTTCCTCGATGCTCCCTTTGTTATACACAGCCAATTCTGGTGGAGGGGAATAACCACCCCCCCACGACCCCCGACTTGGGGTGGGCTACCCCCCTACTCCTATAAGTCGTTGTAAAATCAAAAATTCTGACTATACTTCACTCGTTATGAAAAAATAACTTGACGCGATCGTTAACATAAAAAGCTATGGGATAAAAGCTACATGAAAAAATAGCAAATAAAAAAAGACATAGCAAAAAAAAGATTTTAAAAATTAATTTAAAAGATGCAAAAATTAGAATTGTACAAAAACAAATGATTATCAGATTTAGAAGCTTGACAAATTGCAGTCTACAATCAGCTTTTAAGACTTGAGAAGGATTGTAAAAATAATCTATTAAATATAGATTTTGATAGATTATTAGATGGCACTAATAAGCTATTGGATATCATGCCACATAAAAGCAAAAAGACTTGACTTGACGTGCGAACTTTACAGCAAGCGTTGCTAAAGTGAAACGTGAAAGGAGGTATAAATCAGAAAGTATTCGTGGACGCTTGTTTAAGCGCTACAAAAAAAGATAAGCCAGATTGGATTATAAAGCATAAGCCTGACGAAATAGAAAATATTATTGATAAGTCAATAATAGTAAAAGAAAAAAGATTAAAAGAGCTGGATATAACAGAAAAAAATATAAAGCTAGACAGCGAATATACAAAATTACTTGAATTAAAAAAGCAATACAAAAAAATATATTGAGAAGCACTATTAGAAAAAATTAAAAGACTAGAAAATAAATTAAAATATAAATATACGCTAATAGAATAGAAAACAAGCTGGATTTATCCAGCTTTTTTTTGTTATAAAAAAATAATCCCTACCCCCCTGCTCCTAAGAAAATAAAAAAAGATACAGGATTTAGTATTTTTTTACTATATACAGTGAATACAAAAAAAATAAAAAAAGAAAAAAAACAAAAACAATCAAAAAGTTTTTTATATTTTAAAATATGTATTATGCAAAAGCAATTATCTTTTTATTTATGATTGAATGATAAGGACACAAAGCTACAAAAGTATTGAATAGTGGAGGCTTACAAAGTATGTATGAATTTAGTTTGAGATTATTTTTGATGATGAACAATTCACGATGCAAAGTGATTTTATAAGCACGACGATGGAACTGTGGTAATTGAAAACTCACTTTTGATTATAACAGTTAGTGATAAAAATTATATTGACTTTGTAGAAAATCTTAAAAAGATATTTAACCAAGAGAGTATTATGGTGTCAGTGATAGAAAATCCAAGTGTTAGTTTTTTATAAAAAAGTTTATAAAAATATATGTTTTTTATACAAAAACAGTCCTACATTTTATTTTTTTTGTTATATAGTATGGTTTGTTTTGGAAATTTGTATAGTATAGTAAAATTAAGAATATAGTTTATCATTGCTATATTTGGGGCAACTATACAAATAAATATATTTTTTTTTATATTATGTATATTATAGGAGAAAAAAATATTTTGCATTTTTACGTGTATATATACGCATATATATATAACAATAATATTGTGCAAAGTATAATATAATATAAAAAACAATTCATAATTATTATAATATAAAAAAATATATATTTATTTGTATAGTTACCTATTTTTTACCTATTATATACTACCATTTTAAATTTACCCACCTATACATTTTTACCTATTTACACATACTACACATACAAAGCACAAAAAGGCATTTAGTATATTTATATATAAGTATATAGACTTGTTTATATATTTATGTATAGTTATATATGATTATATAATTATAACTATACACAGTCAATATTGTTTTATATTTTTACATATAAAAACTTATGAAAAAAGAGAGTGTGCAGAAACTAACTAGCTTTGTATTAGATGCTATGCAAAATCCTGTGCAATGGAAAAAACTTTGGAGTTCGGTTTGACCTCGCAATGCTATTATAGGGAGTAGATATAATTGAATGAATAAAATTACATTGAATTATATTAGAGCATTGAATGACTACAAAGAAAATAGGTGGCTGACTTTTAAACAAGTGCAAGCTAAAGGAGGAACTGTTATTAAATGACAAAAAGGAATACCTATTTATTTTTGGAAATTCTTTGAGGGGACTGATAAGGACTGAGAAATAAAAAAAATTCCTATGGTGAAAATTTACTATGTCCGAAATGTTGAACAAGTTGAATGACTGGAACTTAAAGATGAAAAAACTTTTGATACTCAGAATTTACCTGATGTTGATAATGTTATTAATGAATATCTTACAAGGGAAAATATAAAAACTGAATTAGGCGAACCAGCTTACAGACCAGCTACCGATACTATATTTATGCCGAATATTTCTAATTTTATGGGGACTGATGAATTCTACCTTGCTTACTTACACGAAATTACTCACAGCACAGGTGCTGAAAAGAGATTGAATAGATGACTGAATACTACATTCGCAAGTAAAGATTATAGTAAAGAGGAACTAGTCGCTGAGTTCGGAGCTTTGCTTTGCTACAACGAACTATGAAAAACTTTAGAGGAGAATGCTAATAGCTTTAATTATCTAGCGAACTGGGCTAAACATATACAAAAAGAATGATTGGAACAAGAGCTATTTAATGCTATATCAAAAGCTGAAAAAGCTAAGAAGTTTATACTAGATAAAGAAAAATAAAAAAAAAACTATACAGGATTTTTATTTTTCTAACTATATACTATGGCTGTTATTATTATTATTGTTTTTATTTTTATAATTATATACTAATGACAAATTTAATGCTTAGTAAAGTTGTTGGAGCTAATGTTAACACCTACGAAAATCCTTCAATGGATTGTATGATTGATATTATGGAACAAGATTTAGATGATTGTAAAACTGAATTAAAAAAACTATGATGATGAGTTTTTAAATGCCTGAAAGTTAAAAATTATTATTGAGATGATAAAGATTTGTATATTGAATTAGATAATATTGAATGTAATGATAACTTAGACTTTGATAAATTTAAAATTGATTTAGCGAAAGCTATGCAAGATGGAATTGAAAAAGATATTATAACATTTTGTTGATTTGATTTACAATGTATGTTTGCTAACTATGGTATGAAATATAATGGTATGAATTTCTATACACCTAAAACATATAACTTTGAAAGTGATAGTCTAGATATTAGATTGAAATTAGTTGATGATAACTGGAGCTTAGAAAAATATAAACTAACTGAACTTGTGCAAGAGTATATAGATACACAAAGAAAAGAAAGTTGTGATTGATATATGAGTTTTGAACCTAGAAAAATTGATGAGATGGAGCGAGATGATTATGCAGTATTACGAGCTATACTAAAGAAGGAGTGAGTTATGGATTATATAAAAGAAAGTATTGACTGAATTATGTGGGAAGAAATACAAGAAATTGTGCTTAATAATTGTAATGCGTATTATCAAATTAGAGTTGAATGAAAGATTGATTGGGATACAAAATATAATTTAGATTATGATAACAAAATCTTAGTAAAGATAGATTAGTCTTTTATATTATTAAAATAATTATAATGCTTATAGAATTTAAACTACACAAGATGACTAATGAACTTTGTTTATTAGTAGATAACAGATACAGGATACATAAAGATTGAACTTGTTATGATAATAAACCAACAGATGAGTGAGATATACCAAGCTATGTCTTTGAACTTAGAGATTTTTTGAAAGGAAAAATAAATAAAATTTATATCAATGAAAGTCAATGAGTATTGAATGCTAAAAATATCTATTGAGATTTAGTATTCGCCCCGATGAATGTAGATTGAATACAAGAATTAGATTTTGATGATTGGAATATTGTAGATGAATTTGATTTAAAGAATTGAGAAGTTGAGGAAGTTAATAGAATTAAAAATCTTTTATCTTAATTATTATATACAAATGGAAAAACTTAATAGAGAAAAAATCATTGAGATGCTAAAAGAAAGCACACAAGAAACTACAGAGGATTGAATTAGGGACTGGATACTGAAAGCAGAAAGGATTGATTTTGAATATTTAATAAATGCTAATAACAATGTGTTTGATTTTGAATACAGAGAAAGACAAAGTGATAGTGATTACCGATGAGAAGTCTATGTTTCAAAACAAATATTTATAAATGAAAATGAAAAATACCGGGCTGATATTTATATTGATATGGACTATAATTTTTCAAATGATTTAGATGAATTTATTGATGAAGTTATGTGGCTACAAGAGAAAGCATATTTAATTTTATCTTAATTATTATATACAAATGAAAAACTTAAACAACTACATTGAGCAAAAGCAGACAGATTTATTTAATAAGCTATGAATATTTTTTGCTTTTGGACAGAAACAATTTGATGAACAGAAAAAAGAATGAGTTGAATATGTTTGAATGGATTGATGATTAGTGATACCTAAAGAGAATGTTGATAAGTTTTTAGATGAACACACAAAGATAGTAGAGGAATGAATTAAACAAGATATACAAGAGAACTGAATAGAAAATATTATTGAAAGAGAATTACTAAACCACGAAGCATATTACACGGGGGATATAAGAGATACGGTTGATGTGTTGTCAGATTATAATGTGAGCTATGAACAAGTCAAGAAAGTATATCAAGATACCTACGAAAAAAATTCTAATTAGTCTTTTATATTTTAAATAATATTACAATGTCTTATGAAATTGTTTACAGAAAAATTGTTGTGCCGTTGAAAGATGGTAGAGTATTACCTATAGTTGAGATAGGTAGTAGCAATTGTTATGATGTTTGATACAATTGAAAAGAGAGGAGAGAAAGAAGCCGATGATTATTTACTGAATGGATAAGTGATAGAAATAAGATAGAACAGAGAGTAAAGAACTGGATACAAAATCATATTGATAAGTGAGAACTAACAGAGCAAGACCGAAAAGAATGAAACGCACAACGACGAGCAAGTATAAGATTTCCGTGATGAACTTTATGAAGTGCGATAAGTTATTTGAGCAATCCTAATGCGAGTTATGAACAAGCAAGAGAACATTTAAAATTTAGATTGAAAAGTTATAATGATTGAAAGACAGAATATTGAGAGCGATATTGATTAGACGATATTGATATATTATTATCACAAGAGGAAACATTTAAAAGACGATTAGAAGTATCTTGATGTGATAATTTATATTATGATTTACAACAGGAAAGAAAAATCCAAAGAGCTAATAGACTAAGAGTAGAAAAAGAACCTTGAAAATTTGTAATAAAGTTATTGAGTTGAAATTGATATTGAAGTTTTGTTTACAAGATGACAAGTAGAAGATTGCAATCAAGTAGATATATGGATGTATCAAAAAGATTTTATACAGTGAAGACAGCAGAGGCACGAGCAGAAAAGAACTTGAGAAAATATCTTATAGACAAATGGGAAGTTGTTGATTTAAATTCTAACAGCTTATAGGTTTAGTATATAATGATATGTTAATAAATAATATATATTGAATCCAGTACACAATTGGATTCTCTTATAGACTATTTATAAAGTCTTTTTATTTACTAATTTATTAAAAAAATGTTAAACAGATTTGACGAGCTAGATATTGTTGCACTTTTAGAGGAGTATATGGAGTTTATGTATGATGATGATAAGCAAAAAGCAAAGGAGCTTATAGAAAAAATTGATAACAATAGATAATCTATATTGCACACAGTTTTGATTTTGATAGCTTATGGTTTCAGTTATATTGGTCAGACTTATGAACACACAATTGATTAAACCAAGAAGTAGCCAAATTGATTACACAATTATGGATTCAAGCTAATTGATTACAGTTTAAAGAATAGTTTGGGATTTTATTTTATAATTTTATTAATGAAAAGATTTTATTGATTATTAATATTTCATATAGCTGAAATTGAAACGCATTTATTTGAAAGAGCCATTGAAAGAGATACTTATATAAATGAAACCGACCCCGAAAGTTATAGATTGTTTCAATATGAGATTGATAGCGATTACGAAGATGTTGATATACAACATACTGAATGATACTTTACAAAGTAATTTAAATTTTAAATTATAACCAATAAACTATGAACAAAAAAGAATTTAAAAACCTATTGAGAGAAAAAACTTGATGTTGAATGCAATATAATTGACGACCTTGTTGAACTTGTTTCTTTTCTATTAGTGAAGAGCTAACTAACATAGACCGACAGACAGTATTGTATTATAGATGAGATTACAAAAAGGAAGACCTTGATAATTTACCAGTAGATATAAAAGCACAGTTAAAAAGAATAGAGAAAATACTTTTATCTTTATAATTATATTACAATGGAGATTATAAAAACCACACGAGCTAATAATGTTGGAGTTATTATTGGAAAAGATACATTGACTTGAGATGTTAATGTATATGTCTGAGTTGGAGAATGATACGATGAAGATAAAGATATAATGAATATCTTAAAATGGTGAAACAAATATCCAATAGAATATTGGAAAAACTTTTTTAATTCTTAATATATAATAAATGAAAGAACACTTACCAAAAAATTTAGTTAGATGTTTTGATATATGAAGTCCGACAGTTAGGGTGTTAGTCAAAACATATAGCGATATGCTACAACAAAATGTATTGACAGATAGTCAAGCAAGTTGAGCAAGACGATTACTTGAACAGTATATAGACCGAGAGATACAGGTTGCTATGGAGAAATATATTGAAAAGAACCGAGCAGATTGAGAGATGAAGTATGCTAATCAATATCAAGACCGATGCGAGAAAGCAGATGAAGATACAAGAGATGGATTGAGAGATGAATTCTTTGATAAGATTGCGATGGGTGATGATGTGTATGTGCAGTATGTTAATATGAAAATCTTTGATAAATAATTTTTAGTTTTTAAATTTATTAAAATGAATACAATAGAAACCTCGATATTAGAACTAGCAGAAAAAGTAAAATTACAGAGAGAGAAATGTAAAGTTAATATAGCAGAACTTGAAGAAGATATAGAAAAGATTTGAGAGATTAAATCAGAATTTGATAAGGCAGTTGTTGAACAGTATCAAAGAATGATAGAGAAATATAAATGAATGATAAAGGAGTATGATAAGATGGAAGTATGACTAAAAGAAACAGTTTAGTTTTTATATTATAAAAATAAAAATGAGAAAATTTACCAACGAGAAAACTTTAATTAGACTTTTAGAAAGTTGTGAGAAGTATAAACCTTGTGGAGTACCAGCAAGTAAATGGAAATCTATATGGGAAGTGGGGGTAAAGAATGGATTGGTTATGTGAAAAATTAATTTAACAGATTATGTAAAGAGATTCTTAATTAAAGACGATGGAATAAAAGTATTTAATATTATAGAAAATGTAGATAGGTACTGAGAACTTAATGGGTTGAATATATATACAGGATAAAATGTATTTGACAAAACTTTTACTTTTGAATATAATATCAAAATGTTTCTAGCGACAGACAAACTTAAGATGATTAATCTATATCAGATTAAAAAGATATGGGTAACATATACTGAATGAGTATGACCAAAGAGATGATTAATTATATTTGAATATCAGAATGGAGAAAGAGAGAAGATAGAATTTCCAACAGTAGAACAAGCACAAAAAGAATACAGGGACTTACAAGATTCACTAGGTAGAAAGGTTGTGTTTATAAATAATTGATTGTAATATGGTGTTGGTAATTATATTAATAATAGCATTTATCTTTGGGAGATAAAAAGACTTGCAATCCTATACAAAAAAATTAAATGAATAATTAACTATACAAAATTTTATATAATAAAAATACAGAATGGGTTTAAATATAGATAGTTTATTTAAGCACACGAACTCTGTATTTTTTTCATCAATAAAGAACGAGTGAGATAAGAGAATTAAATCACAAAAGATTACTCAGTATCAAGCATTGAAGGCTAATAAAGAATGAAATAATATATCTATATCATTTAAGACAAATGTATTTTTAATTGAAATAAAGTATCCTGAACAGAAACACTTACCACGATTTTCTTTTTTCTTGGAATATAAAGACAGAACTATATGAGGAATACTTTGTAATAAACTTTCCGACATTAATAATATCAACACAATACCAAAAGACTTTCGAGCGTCTGTAGATTTACAACCATTGAAGGCTTGAATAATCTTACAGATTGGGAAGATATATAATAAGAAGGGAGATGTCCTTGATACGGTTTGATTCACAGATAAAATGGGGTATGAGATAGATGATATTAATTTCATAGAGAAGTCAAAGATACTTTGAATGAAAAAAATATTAGAGGCAGCAGGGAAACAATTTGATTTGTCTGTAGAGGAAGCAGCATTAGCTGAATCTATAAATGAAACATTACCAATTGAAGACTTGATATATAAATTAGAATGAAAGATTGAATGAACAATATTAAAGGAACAAAATATATATATAGATACAGAAAACTTTGTAGTTAATAAATCCTGACCACCATTTACCTTAGTATATAATTATCTTTCTTGAAGTAAGAAAGATGTGTTTGATTATTTTGCACAAGAATTTGGGTATGAGTATGAGTATGAACAGAAAGAACATAATAGAATACAAGTAGATGATTCAACATATGTTATATTTAATAAAGACTCGGTTGAATGTACTGTGTTTGGGAAGAAAAAAGAATCATCATTTAAGTTATTTAATTTAGGAATAAAAATAATCGGTTGGTATCAGACAAGAATAAAATGAAACACGATAACAGATTCTAATCAAGTCTTTCGGTTGGTTAAAAGGTTAGATACAAATGAAGATGTAACATTAGAATATAAACATAATGTTAATAAGTTTAATGAAGCTAATGGCTGAAAGGGGTTGAGATTCCAAGCACCAGATAACTTTCTTAATTTCTTTTGGGATGCTTTAGATACAATTAAATCATCAGGGAATGCACCACAGTATGAGTGTATAGAATATAATGGGTTTGATTTAAACAAGTGAATGATAGTACATTGAAATAAGATAATATATTCTAAGAGAGAAATAAAAAATGTTGTGATACTTTCTAAACAATATGATACAACAATAGATTCAAGGATGCAGATTACAGTACAAGATTTCTATAAAAAGATTTCTTGAATATATGATGAGAAGATAACAAGTATAGTATTCCTACGATGGCTTTGAGCATTTATAAAAGATTTCTATTCACACAAAAGAATAAGAGTTCCATTATTGCTATCAATATGAATATCAGAATCAGGAAAGAATACTTTGATTGAAATAATAATGTGAGCATTAGGGTTTGAAACATCGTTAGTGAAAGCAAAGAATGGGATTAGAATAATGTCGCTTGAATGAACGACACAACAACCATTGCTTTGAGCGTTGAGAGATAAAACACCTTTGTTTCTTGATGAGTTTACAGGGAGTATTGGAAGATGAATAGAAGAAACAATGAGAGCTTTGTTTAATAATGAGATTGTTTCTAAGTGAAGACCTTGAAGTAATGAAGTGTTTGAATTAAATTCACCAGCTTGTATTGCTTGAGAGAGATTGCCTGAATATAACTCAGTAATAAATAGAAGTATCTTATTGAAGTTTAAAAAAGAATATAGGTTGTTGAATGATGAAGATAAAGATATGGTGTTATATGATTTGTATAATAATTATAGTATATTAGATTCAATATGGGATGTAATATCAGTAGATAAAGAAGTTCGTTTGGATTATAAATTAAATATATCTAATTCAAAGAGAGTTAATGATAACCGATGATGGATACTTACTGTTAATAGAATGTTTCATATCCTTGCAGAGGATAAACTTATAGGATATATCAGAGAATGAATACAATATCAAGATGCAACATTGACTATGTGAGATGAAACGAATAAATATTTTAATGAATTAGTTCGGACAAATATAAAAGAAAGAACATTGAGTGGTAGGATAACACCTGATAAAGAACTTGAGGTGGTATTGTATGCTTGAATAGTAAAAGATAAGGAAAGAAAGACAAGACAATTCCTAGAGTTAGTAGAAATATTTGAGGGTAAAGATGATTTCTTAGTAGTTAATATGAACAAGCTATTTGATGAGAGTAAACTATCAAGTACAAAGAAAAAGATATTTAATAATCTTGTATTCTTTCTACAACAATCAAGAGATGCTATGATAATAAATTGGATAGAAGAAAAGGTTGGAATAACACAAGATGATAGTATAGATTTTAATTAATAATAAATGAAATGACTTGGAGAGAATTGGTAAAAAAAGAACAAGATAAACTAAAGAGCAAATCTATATGGTATTCTAAAATTTTTCCTGATAAGCTATTGTCTATACCGACAGATGAGTTTGCTAAGAAAGTTAAGAATAGGTTATGGAAGAGTCAGTTATATAGAGAGGTTATAGATTTTTTTCCTGCGCTAAGAGCATTAAAGAACGGTGCTGTTCGGGAGGTATCTATACCTAAGAAATGGATGTTAGACTATATATACCCATCAACAATGATGTATAATAATAAGATAATAGAGATGTCTAATAATGATTTTAAATTAGCTTTAGAAACTTATAATTTACCTGAGATAAAAATATTTAAAATATCAAGAAAGGTTCAATTAAAACGATTATATGAGATGTCTAATATAAATAAGATTGAACAATATAATAAGTTATGATTGATAGATTGAGTATCTTTTAGTTATGATAAACTATGAGAAATATTAAGAGAGAATAAGTTTACACCACAAAGATATATACTAACACCACAGTTAGTACTTAGGTTATTAAAGTTTATTGATAAAAAGGATTGACAGAATTAATACTATTGAGTATAATGCTTTATATAAAAAACAAAAATATTAATGGATGAAGAATTTATAGAAGATGTTGTATGGTTTAAATGAGTTGATACTGTATGATTCGTTTTAGTAAATTCTCCATATTGATACAAGTGTTATGTGTGAGTAAAGAATGCAGCTGATGCTGATGAAGAAGAAACAAAAGAGATGATAGTAGCACGATGAACAAGAGTATATAACAATGGTGTTATTATGGGGTTGTTTCCTTATTTACAATCATATGAGTTAGCTTAAAGTGTTTTAGATTTTAATATATGTATAATGGCAGAAAAAAAAGAGCCAAAAGTTTTACTGTCTGGTAAGGAATATTCATTGAATGATTACTTTCCATCAGAGCTTTTGAAGAAAAATTACAGTGGGAATGAATATATTCCTATTGATGTTATAAGGGATATAATGAGACGGATTGGTGGGTTTAGTTCACCTAAGTTTAGTGACCTTGAAGTTATCGGTAAATCAGTTTATAAATGAAATGATGTGATTACTTATAAACAGAAAGTTGAATTGGTTTATAATGATAAGACATTGTATTGAGAAGCATATCATCCTATTACAGCAGGTAAATTATTCTCAGATTCAAGTACAGGAGTTTTCTCTACATTGAGAAGTAAGTGTTTGAGAGATGCTTTGAAGTATGAATTTAAAATCTTTGAATATCCATCACTAGAAGAAGAAGATGTATTGTGAGAGAAGGATAATAAAGATGCTAAAAAGATTTGAGCTGGTGAAGTTAACACAACAAAGAAGGAGGTAGTAGATAAAAAGAAGGAAGAGAAGAGTGAAAGATTCTCACAAATAGAAGTATATAATACTGATATATGAGAGATGATTTCTGATATAGAAAAAGACCCATCACTAAAAGAAGATGCTAAACTTTTGTTTAGTAATATGAAAGAAGAATTAAAAAAGATGGAACTTATACCTGAAGAGAAAAAAGTATTGTTAGATAATTGGAATAAATTAGATGCTTTACTTAAATAATTTTATTAAAGATGCAGGAAAAACTAGTTAAAAGATTAATGGAATTATATCCATTTTGGAAAGAGTGTGAAGATATAAAAGAGGAGTTGAGAAAGAATGCTATTGAGACAGGCGAGAGATATAAAGATGACTTTGTTTCTGTAACATTAGAGAACAGACCAATATTTAAACCTAAATATACAATAGAACAGTTGAAAGATATTATGCCTATGGCTGTGATTACTGAAACTAAAGAAGTTATAGATATAGAACTACTTAAATCATTAGAGAACTATGATGAATACTTAGAGGTAGAGAATAAAAATATAGCTAAGGTTACAGTAAAGAAACAGAAATAGTTTTACAAATTATTATAAATATTAATGAAAGTATTAAGTTTGTTTGACTGAATATCTTGTGGTAGAATAGCTTTAGAAAGAGCTTGAATACAAGTAGATAAATATTATGCAAGTGAAATAGATAAATATGCTATCCAAGTATCACAGAAAAACTATCCTGATATTATCCAACTTTGAGATGTGAAGAATTGGAGAGATTGGAACTTATGAGAGATAGATATGATTATAGGTGGTAGTCCTTGTCAAGACTTATCCATAGCAGGCAAGAGAGCGGGATTAGATTGAGCGAGAAGCTGACTGTTTTGGGATATGGTAGATATTATCGCTCACTATAAACCTAAATATTTCTTGTTGGAAAATGTAGCAAGTATGAGCAAGGAGAATAAACAGATAATAACAGAAGCTATGTGAGTAGAGCCAATCCTTATCAATTCAGCATTAGTTTCAGCACAAAATAGGAAGAGACTTTACCGAACGAACATACCTTGAATAACCCAGCCAGAAGATAAAGGAATAGTGATTAAAGATATATTGGAAGATGAGGTAGACGAGAAGTATTACATATCAAACAAGCATATTGAGGCTATGATAAATTCAAGAAATAGTAAAAGGTTAAATTTACCAAATATGGATAAAAAAACGACATCACTTATAGCTTCTTATTACAAGATACCACAGGATGCACCATATATAGTAGCAACACAAATATGACAATCTAAAAACTTCTGAAATGCTTGGTGAAATGATAAATGATATACTATAAAATCTAACACTTGACATTGATTGATTGAGTTTACAGAACCCCCAAGAATTAGAAAACTAACTCCAATAGAATGTGAACGCCTACAAACCGTTCCAGATAATTATACCGACAGTGTGAGTAATACTCAAAGATATAAGATGTTATGAAACTGATGGACAGTAGATGTTATAGCACATATATTTAATTATTTAAAGTTTTAATTTATATAAAGAGCTTATGAAAAAGATACGAGCAAGAGTTACAGGATTGGAGGCAGTGAGTCAATGTTGATTTAGATATAAGTATGAAGAGAAAGAGTGGAGTTGAGCATTAGAGACTTGAGATATAATTCATATGGCACACCAATCACCATCCTTAGCAAGGATGTGGTTAAAGAAAAGCAAGATACCATTGGATGAAAAGATGATAGCTGAAGCAATGATAGATAAACTTATAGGTAAACAGCTGAAGGAAATGAAAGAAGAATATAGAGAATGAGTATTTGAAACAACATTGAAACAGATTAGGAAGTATGATATACTATGAGAAGAATATGAGTTGAGTATAGAATGACACGCTGACCGAGTATGAATAATGGTACAGAATAATTGAGAAGAAATAATTGGGGTTGTTGATTTTAAGACAGCAGCTAAACCACGAAGTGATAACTATAAAGATTCAACATTACAAAAGAAACTGTATCCATATATGTTAATGGAAAGATATGGGGTTGATAAAGTTAAGTTCCAATATGTACTGTATATAAAATCAACAGTACCATATATAGTTAAGTATGATTATGTATATAAGAAAGAAGAGATACAGTGAGAGATAGAGAATATATATAGAGATTATGTAGAACAAGAAATCACACAAGATTATAAAGCTAAAGAAAACATACGATGCTTTGCTTGTAATCTAAAAAAGGAATGAAGATGTCCTTTATTCCAAAACACTTTATAATTAATTATTAAAACTAATGGAAAAGAAACAAGACACAATAACAGAAATCAATAACGAACAGAAAGAACTTATACAGGATATGATTGAAAAGATAATGAAGAAGTATGTAGAGAATGAACAGAAGAAAATGGATGTGTTATTTGAAAAACTAGATAACACACAGAAAGATGCTGACCAAGCACGAGATTTAGTAAGAAACCTTATATGGTTTTTGAGAAAAGTAGACCAAGAAAAGATAGATGCTTTTATGGAAGAACAAGCTAAGAAAAATCAAGAAGAATAGTTTTAGAATATTAACAGAACTATGAGAAAGAAAAGAAGGATAATAGAATATCCTAATGTAGATGCTACATTAATGTTGAATTGGAAGAATTGATATTTGTATTGATTGGCTGATAATAAAGAGATACAATCATTGGCTAATAAACTTAATGTTGATAGTTTGATATATGAGAAACAGAGAAAGAAATGATTTTATGTAGCAAGGAGTTATAAATATTATATGTATGATAAAGATAATAATGTTGTATTCTTTCCTAAATGAGCATATCAACATATGGAAAAGAAATATTATTATTCTAAACATTGAGATATATGAAAGAAGATTGATGTAAAGTTTAATGGGAAACTGTTTGATTGGCAACAAAAGATAGTTGATGATGCTACGATAGAAAATTCTTGACTGATACAAGCACCGACAGGAAGTTGAAAGAGCTATATAATACAATGATTGATAGATAAAATCAAAACAAAAACTATTGTATTGTCTCCATCGGTTGAGATAGCAAGATGATTGTATGATAAGTTTACAGGCGATGGTGGATTAAAATGATGTACAGTTTGAATGATGTGATGAGGTAGTAAAACCACAGGTGATGTTATTATAATGGTCTCAGATACTTTTTCTCTCAGATGGAAAGAGCTAAGTTGAGAGTATCCGATGCTTATTATTGATGAGGCACACGAAGAGTTTACATCAAACAAAAGAATTGAACAGCTGTGTTTATATCAATGTGATTATCTGTATTGATTAACAGCGACACCAGAGAGGGAAGAAGTCCCAACAGAAGCATTTGATTTGGTATTTGGTAAAAGACATATAGCTGTCAAAGAAGTAATGAAACCACAGATAGCGGTATATAAATATGACAATCCTAAAATCTATCCGTTAGATTGGCAAGATAAAATCAGAACAATATTCGCTGATAAAGAGAGAACAGAAAAACAAGCAGATATTGTTAAGTCAGCTATGTTGTGTAATAGAAATATGTGATTGGTGTTAGTGAGTCAGAAAGATGTAGCAGAAGAATTAACTGAAGCTATAAACAGACAGTGAGTTTATGCCGAATCATATACCTGAGATACTAATGTTAAGATGAGGAAAGAAGTATTAAAAAGAATCCACGAGAAGAAAGGGGTTATGGTAGCAACATATCAAACAGTATGAACTTGATTTGATTATCCACAATTAGATACCTGTTTCTATTACTGTCCTGTTAAATTCCAATGAAGAGTTAAACAAGCAGTGTGAAGAATATTAAGAGAGTGTGAAACAAAATCGTTTCCATTGTTGGTAGAATGGATTGATAGAGAATTACAATATCAATGATTCCAAAGAATGAAATTATATAAATCTTTCTTTGGTGTTATACCGATAGATTATAACCTATTTGTATGACTACAATATTTAAGAGATGACCGATTACCAAATGCAAAAGAATAAAAGATACTTTACCACCAAGTATGATGATGGTGGAATATTCCGAGAGAATGAATACTGAAGATTAAGGTTAGCTTGAAAACCCAAGATATTATTAAAGGAGTTTTTTAATATCAGAAGAAGGGATTGGAATGAAAATGATGTTATCGCTTTAGAAACAGCAAAGAAAATATTTGAGTTTCTATTAAAAGCATTTGATAGTATAGGTAGAACAGTAGATAAAGAACTATGACATCCATTATCTCCATTTGTATTCTATCCAAACAAGAGAAGAAATTTGAGAAAAATTTTAGATGCTAATAAGAAAGATGATAGTAAAAACAATTAAAGATGTAAACTATTATTGATATATTTATATCGTGTCAGAGAAATTAGTATATGATATAAATACATTACAGTTTAGTAGACAGTGAAAACATAAATTAAAGGTTGTATTACCACAATGAGTTGTGTGCTGATTGGTTGGTAGTGATTGAACAACATTATCATTAAAGAGTATGGAAGAGTTGGTGATACCAAAGACAGAAAATAAGGTTGTATATCAAATAGTTTTCTTACCAACGATAGTTGTTATGTGAAAATGAAATAAGTGAAAATTAAGAAACGATTGGACTGTAAATTTTATTGCTGATTATGATGTATATAATAATATGGAAACAAGTTTTCCAGAAAAATAATTTTTAAATTATAAATAATATTACAATGGAAATAAAATGATGATTACGAAAAGCTAAATCTAAATCTTGATTAGCTTATTATAATGGATACCAAACATTAGAAGATTGAACTAAAGTATCTGTAGCTTTATTTAAAAATACAAAGAAGACTAGTGATAAACAACCTGAGTTGAATTATATTATAACATTCAAAAAGGAATGAGAAACTAAAGCCGAATGAATAACATTTGATGATATATCAGTAGAAAACTGACAGACGCTTACAGATACAGAAAGAAAAGCTGTTGATGATTTACCATTTTAAACTCTCTAAATATGGAAGAGAATTTAGTTAATGACTTGTTACATAAAGTATGGAAGATGTGATATGATGCTTGAGTTGAACAAGAAAAAGATAAAAGATTAAGAAGTTGAAGTATCAAAGATTTTAGAATATCTGATTTCTATTCGTTAGACTATCTTAGTCTAATGTATATGAGAGATAGATTAAATAAAGAATTTATTGTTGGGGATAAAATCTTCGATGCTTTGACACAATTATCACAAGCATTAGCAGATGATAATTTTGAGAAAGAAGTTTTAGATTTTAATAAGAGAGTGGATGAGGAAAAAATTAGAGAGTGTATTATTGAATTTTAATAGAGGTATAACATTAGCACAGGTATGACAGCTGATATGAGAATATAAAAGAGAAGATATAAGGAAACTACAAGAGGGGATATGAAATTATCTTTCTTGATGAAAGGCAGAGGACAAGCCATTGATAAATGTTTTAACATATGTTTATCTTAATCTGTATTATGTTGAGCATTGATTATTACAAAAGATAGAAGAGCTGATACAATCAAAACAAAAATGAAAAACAAAAGAGATGTTGTGAGTTGTTGATGAGCTTGATGAGCTTATGAAAGTTTTTAAATCTTAATTTATTAAAATGACATTATTAATATTGTTAATTCTTGTTATTATGTTGGCCCCAATAGTGTTTGTGTGGCTTCCTATTATGACAAAGCTATGGATAAAAATCTTGGTTACAGTATGTGTTACATTTACGGCATTATTTCTTATGAGTACATTGATAAAATATTCAGAAGAAGATGATGAGATAAAAGAATTGACAAATAGTGTAGAAATATATTCTGATGCTTTAGATGTTATGATAAATGAAGCAAAGACATATACTAAATGTGCAGAAGCATGAATAAACAATAAAGATATTAAAAAGTTAGATGATTGTAATTTTGAACATTATAAGTTTGCATTAGATGTTTTATCAGCTTATTGAAAATAAGTTTATAGGGGGAAGTAATCCCCCGATATGCTCTAACTATCCCTAAAGGATAAATGGAGTTGCTTAAATTAAGTATTTACATTTTAAACTCTTAAATGAATTATTATGGAAACAACAAACAAAAAAACAAGTTTAGTAATTTATTTATTATGATGATTGGTTTTGTGATTGGGGCTAGTGTTCTTCTTATTACTAACGCACAAGAACCAACAATTACAATCCCAACAGGAAGTTATCAATCCATTAGTGATAATTGATGAATTGAGGACACAGAGAAGTGAATTACAGGCGAGTATAGTAGTGGTTGAACAACAGTTGAGCTGACTAAAAGCGAAACAAAATGAGATAGTGGAAAAAATAAATGAGCAGAAAAAGTTATTGAAAGACCAATACAACCTATATTAAGAACAGGAGATAAGAAAGTATTGGTAAGGTGATTCCCAGAGGATTCTATGGCTACAAAGATAGTGACTTATGCTTATAAGATAAGTAATGGAGATATGGACTTCTTAAAAATGTTGAGATGTGAAAACTGATGATTTGACATAAACACAAGGGGTGATAAATGATTGGCTGTATGATTATGCCAAATGCATATTGGATATCATAAATTACCTGAACAATATTATAATGATTGGATGTTTCAATTGGAATATTGTTATAATAAATATAAATGATGAACAAAATTCTACTGACCTGATAGAATTATTGAATGACAGAGGTGCAGTAGTTATGTAGAAAAAGATTTTTATTTTGAATAATATATTATGCGAAAAGACGTTATATGATTTGAATGATATTATATGGTGTCAGAAAAATGAGAGATAAAGACTAAAAATTATAATAAAAAGTGATATGAGCAAGTTTTAAAACAAAGACATCATTGAAGAGATAAAAATTATCTTGTTGTTACATTAAGAAAACCGTGATTAAGAAAAAATGCACTAGTTCATAGAATTGTAGCTATGGCATTTATCCCAAATTTACAAAACAAACCACAAATAAATCATAAAGATTGAAATTGATTTAATAATAGTATTAGTAACCTAGAACGATGTACAAATAAAGAGAACCAAAAACACGCATATGATGTTCTATGAAGAAAATGACATAAGTGATTGAGATATTGAAACAACAAAACAGCAAGGGTGGTATTACAATATAATTTAGAATGAAAATTCCTAAAAGAATTTGACTCTATAACGAGAGCACAATGTGAATTTGGTGTTAAAAAATCTAATATATGGATGGTGTGTAATTGATATAGAAACAAAGCATTATGATATATCTGGAAATATAAGAATGATTTTACTATATTAGATTAAAGAGATGAAGAAAACAATTATATCAAATATTGTATGAGTATCTATACTGTTATTATTAATATGTATTTGTGTATTACTTATACAATGAATAATATGGATGTGAAAAGAGATTTACTATTCACAATTTACTTATCCACAACAATCAAATCACCAAGATATAATCCAGCAATGTGATGACCTAAGAATGAGCTTAGATAATCTATCAAATTTATTTTATAATTCTTGAACTAATGAAATTAACTAATATTCGCCATTGAGATATGGCTTTAATAGGTATAAAAGAATTACCTAAATGATTAAAAATAACTAAGAGTAATATTATGATGACTTGAAGTCATTGAAACAATCATTATTTTGATACTGGTAAGCTTTATATAACTACCCCAGTAGAAAAACTATGAGAGCATTGGAGAGTGGCAGAAGATTTAAAAGAAAGATACAATAAATAAACTTTTATCCAAATAAATAGATAGGGATGGTAAAAAGAATATATGAAAACGACATTATGGTGTTGTTTGATGATAATACTATATGAATATATCTTTATAATTGAAAAATGGTTATTCTTGAAAAGAAAGAAGTTATTGAATTATACGAAGTATTAAAAAATAATCTATCTAAGGAGATGTAGTAATGTTTTATATTAGTAATAGATAGATGCTAGAATTAAATAAGGTGCATTTATGAGATTGTTTAGAGCTTATTAAGCAGTTAGAGGATAACTATGTTTCGGCTATAGTGACTAAATAGACTTGATTTTTAATTATAAATAATTACAATCGGTGTAACAATTTTATATTATTATATTGTGATATGATTTCAAAAGAATTGCAAATATGAAGGGCGGGTGAATATTTAGTATTAAGTGACTTATTACAAAACTGAATACAATGCTATGATACTGCTCAAGGTGTTGAGTATGATATTATAGCAGATATAAAATGAAATCTTGTTAGGATACAGGTAAAAACAACATCAAAAACCGTTTTAAGATGAGGGAATAAAAAACCTGTTTATTTTTTCCACACAAAGAGAGCAGGGAAAGGATGAAGTAGATTTTATTCTGATAATGCTTTTGATTATTTCGCATTAGTTTGCTTAGAAGATAAGAAAGTAATGTATATGAAACATAATAAGGGTTTTAGTAGTATATCTATAAGACCCAGAGAATCTTGATTTGATAGAAAAAACTATTGAGTTTGTAAAAAATCAGTGTTTGATGATGAATTTACTATTCAAAATATGTTAAATGATTTTTAATTTATAATTTACTATTATGCTTGAGTTGAATAGAGTTCATTTAGGTAACTGTTTAGAGTTGATAAAGCAGTTGCCAGACAATAGTATTGACTGAATTTGTACAGACCCTCCATACGAATTATGATTTATGGGTAAATCTTGGGATAATACAGGGATAGCTAATAATGTAGAACTCTGGAAGGAATGTTTAAGGGTATTAAAACCTTGAGGGCATTTACTAGCTTTCTCTTGAACAAGAACCTATCATCGTATGGCTTGTGCTATAGAGGATGCAGGGTTTGAGGTGAGGGATATGATTAGTGAAGTTTTTGATAGTAATGTAAGATTACAAGAACTTTATAGCACTTTGAATTACGAACAAATAAAACTATTAGAAGATTGTTTTGGTGGGCTTGGGATGATGGAACGAATATATGCTTCAGGCTTTCCCAAATCACAGAATATATGAAAGGCTTATGATAAGAAAATGGGGAATGAAAGGGAAGTGGTTGGGAAATCAGACAGTGGATTACATAGGGGAAGTGGGACTACGGTAGCATTTGGAGATGGAAATGATAGAAGTTTAATTGATTTAACCAAAGGAACGTCTCCCTACGAATGACTCTGAACAGCTCTTAAACCAGCACATGAACCTATAGTAATGGCTAGGAAGCCTTTGGAGTGTAAGACAATAGTAGAGAATGTCCTAAAGTGGTGAACTTGAGCCATCCAAATTGATTGATGTAGGATACCGACAAGTGAAGGAGATACACCAAGCGCTTGAAATAGAACAGCTACATTTGGAACACAAGAAACTATAAGTGGTGGAGATGGTAGCGGTTGATATGAAGCAAACACACAATGAAGATTCCCAGCGAACATTCTCTGCACAGATGATGCACTTAATGATGGGGTGATGACTAAGAGTGGAAAAATGTGACCTGAACATACAAGACATACAGATTGTAGTCCAAATGGCATATATGGTAAATTTGATATAAATCATC